>Ga0180007_10000025_pt1 | contig 281853 bp, 263 predicted proteins | sample MM_PC_MetaG_FD_121122 | JGI IMG/M metagenome (GOLD analysis project Ga0180007, IMG submission 121122) | Groundwater microbial communities from the Aspo Hard Rock Laboratory (HRL) deep subsurface site, Sweden - MM_PC_MetaG | ecosystem: Environmental > Aquatic > Deep subsurface > Groundwater...
ATGACGTTCTCCTGTGTTGAGGTTCCGGTGAAGTTTTGCAACTCCAACCGTACCCCAGCCAAGGACGGCATGACCACTTTCACTTTTGTGGCCAACTGTCAGGTGATAACCATCTCACTACAAGCAATAGAGTTCAACACCGCCTTCCAAGAAAAATAAACATAAGCGGCGGCCCCGTCAGGGACCGCCGTTCATCATTTTGCATTCAGGCCGAAGCGAATCTATTCTTCCTCGTCCCCACCATTGCCCAAGCCATCCTCATCGGCCTGACGCGCGACTTCGCGCTTCAGGCGGGCGGCCTCCTGCTTGCGCTCGCGGGTGCCCAGGGTCTTCTGCCCAGGCTCCATGGGTTCCTGCTGGCGAGCAAAGATCAAAAAACCAGTGTGGGCGATCATACGATCTTCGGGGCGCAGGCGGTCTGGGATGGGCTTCCAGCGCCGCACCAAAATCTCCAGGACCTCGATGTCGTCAAAGGGCGCGGTCTCCAGGGCCTCCAGCAACATACTGACCTGGTTGACCACCGGGGCCAGGAAACAGACGGGCGCGCCGGGGCGCACGGCGTTGGCCACGTTGTGCACGTGGTTCCAAGGGTCGCGCACGTCCAGGAACAGCGCATGGGCGTCGTTCTGTTTGAAACCCTCAATGACGTCACCCTCGAACTGCTCCACGTTGTTGCCCAGGCCGCAGCGATTGAGGTTCTGACGCACCAGCTTGGCGAACTCGAGGCGGCGCTCGTAGGTATAGACCTTGCCCGTGTCGCCGACCACGTGCGACAGGGCCACGGTCAGCCCGCCGGAGCCGCTGCCCGCCTCGATCACGTGCGTGCCGGAACCGATACCCAGTCTGACCAGGATGTAGCCGATTTCCTTGGGATACAAAATCTGCGTCTGGCGCTTGATGCCGTATTTGATCAGGTCGTGCAGGGTGGGCCGCACCACGCGAAAGGACTTGTCCAGGTGCGTGATGGCGATGCCGCCGAATCCGGCCTCGGCCACGGCGGTCATTTCGATCACACCTTCGTTACAGTGCAATTGATCCGTGGGATCGAAAACTCGAACGTATCTCTTGCCCTTCGGGCTAATGAGCATTACCAATTGACCAGGGGTTGGCATAATATCCTCCGAAGGCGTGGGGTAGGGCTTTCGCGAAGTGCAGTCAACCCAATTCTGCCCCAGTGAAAAAACCAGTTTGCAAGGATCGCGCAATATTGGCATACAAGTATGTGTTCGGACCGGTACGTTCCGGCAGGCTCGGCCTCTCCCTCGGCCTGGACCTGCTGGGCACTGCGCTGTGCTCCCTGGACTGCATCTACTGCGAAGTGGGCCGGACAACACAGTTGGAAATGGACCGGAAGCCCTGTGTCCGGGCCGAAGTTTTACTTGAGGAGCTGGCGCGCTGGAAAAACGAGATGCGCCAGACTCCGGATTACGTGACCCTGGGGGGGCTGGGCGAGCCCTGTCTGAACAGCGAAATGGGCATCATCATCGAGGGAGTGCGAGAGATTTTTCCTAACACGCCCATCGCCGTTCTGACAAACTCCACCCTGCTGCACGATCCGCAGGTCCGGCGAGAGCTGGCCCTGGCTGATGTCGTGCTGCCCTCTCTGGATACCCTGGTGCCCGACGAGATGCGCCGCCTGAACAGACCGCACCACGCGGTCAATATTGATGCGCTGAAATCGGGACTCACGGCCTTTCGCCGGGAGTTCACCGGACGCCTCCTGTTGGAGGTGCTGCTTGTGGCCGGGATCAACGACAGCGAGGACAACCTCGCAAGGCTCAAGGATTTTGTGGCCGAGCTCAGGCCGGATCGCGTGGACGTGGAAACCATGACCCGCCCCGGAACCCTGAAGACGGCCCAGCCCGTGCCACCCGAAACACTCGCGCATTGGCGCACCGTTTTGGGCGGGCTCGCCGACAACGGCGGACAGGCACAACGGAAACCCCCGTCCCGCATGGGTGGGACGAGGCATATTACCGAGGACGCCGCATCCTCGCCCGGAGCCGAAGAGGCCCGAGTAGCGAGTGCTGCGGTGAACACCGTGTTGGATCAGGTGGCCGCCTCCATCGCGCGCAGACCCCAGACAGCTTCCCAGCTGGCAGACGCACTGGGCCTCCCCCTGGAGGCCGTAGAGCGGGCCCTGGACGATCTGGAAACGCGCGACAGGCTCTCCACCTTCACGAGCGCCGGGGCCCTGTTCTTCGCACTACGCGAAGACTGAGGCAGCGCGCCGCAAGGCGCCCCCGCGGGAAGACACGGTCCGTCCCGAACCATTTTCACATCGAGGTAAACCATGCCGAAGAGTAAACGGCAAAAGATGTTCATCGGGATACTGCCCGGCGAACAGGTCGAGGTGGTCATCACCGAAGACGGAAAGATTCTGGAATACTACGTCGAGATGCTGCACCAGGCCAAGACCAAGGGCAACATCTACAAGGGCGTCATCAACAACATCGATCCCAACCTCCAGGCCGCCTTCGTCAACTACGGTGCGGAGCGCAACGGCTTTTTGCAGATCGACGAGGTCCATCCCGAATACTACCTGGACGACGACGTCGCCAAGAAGGGCTTCAAGTACCCGCCCATGCAGAAGGTGCTGCGTCCGGGCCAGGAGGTCCTGATCCAGGTGGTCAAGGAACCCACCGGCAAGAAGGGCGCCTTCGTGACCACCTATCTCTCCCTGCCGGGTCGCTATTTCGTGCTGACCATCGGCCGTGAGCAGGTGGGCATCTCCCGCAAGATCGAGGACGAGAAGGAACGCGAGAAGCTCAAGATCGTGGTCGAGGACCTGAATCTGGGCGACGGGCTGGGCGTCATCGTCCGCACCGCCAGCCTGGACGTGGGCAAGACCATGCTCACCAAGGACCTGAAATTCCTGAAACGCCTCTGGATCGAGGTGCGCAAAAAGGTCAGCGCCCAGGAGACCCCCTCCCTGATCTATCAGGAGATGGATCTGGCCTCACGCGCCATCCGCGACTACATGAACAGTGACACCGCCGAGATCTGGGTGGACGACAAGGGCACCGCCGACCGCCTGAAGGAGATGGTCTCCCTGGTCTTCCCCCGGCGTCCCAGCCTGGTCCGCTACCATGACGACCCCGCCAAGAATCTCTGGGAGCGCTTCAATCTGGAGCGTCAGATCGAGTCCATCTATGGCCGCGAAGTTGACCTGCCCAGCGGCGGACGGCTGGTGATCGACGCCACCGAGGCCCTGACCGCCATCGACATCAACTCCGGACGCATCGGCGGCAAAAAGAACTTCCGCGACATGGCCCTGCGGACCAACATGGAAGCCGCCGAGGAGATCGCCCGCCAATTGGTGCTGCGCGACATCGGCGGCCAGGTGGTCATCGACTTCATCGAGATGAAGGACAAGAACCACTGCCGCGAGGTGGAAAAGATCATGCGCAGCGCCGTGAAGATGGACCGCGCCCGCACCGACGTGGGCCGCCTGTCCCGCTTCGGCCTGTTGGAGATGGTCCGCCAGCGCCTGGGGTCCTCGGCCCTGGCCGTGTCCACCGAGCCCTGCCCCTGTTGCGGCGGCACCGGCATGCGCCGCAACATGGAGTGGCAGGCCCTGCAAGCCCTGAAGGAAATCAACCAGAAGTTGCGCCAGAAAAAGAACGGCGACCCCGTCCAGCACCGCTGCGACACCGAGATTCTGGCCTACATGGCCAACCACAAACGCGAGCAGCTGATGGAGATGGAGCAGACCTACAACACCACCATCCAGCTGCTGCCCGCCTAGACCACGGCGCGAGGGCGACCATGCCCAGAATATTGCTGCATATGTGTTGCGGACCGTGCGCCATCGCGCCGGTCCGCGCACTTCAGGCCAGGGGCTTCGAGGTCACGGGGTTGTATTACAATCCCAACATCCATCCCCTGATGGAATACAAGCGCCGTCGGGATGCCCTGGCAGAGGTCTCCGCCCGTCTGGGATTCAAGGTCATCTACAAGGATGACGAATACGACCCGCAGGCATGGTTCCGAAGCATGTCCTTCCGCGAGGACAACCGCTGCTTTCATTGCTACGCCATGCGCCTGGAGCGCACGGCGGGCATGGCGCGGCGTGGCAAGTTCGACTGCTTTTCGAGCACCCTGCTCTACAGCAAATTCCAGAAGCACGAGATGATCGCCGGACTGGGCCGGGACCTGGCCGCTGCGGGCAGCTGCGAATTCCTGTACCAGGATTTCCGCGAAGGCTGGAAAGAGGGCATCGCCACGTCCAAGGACTGGGGCATCTACCGCCAGCAATACTGCGGCTGCCTGTACAGCGAGAACGAGCGCTACGCCCGAGAGCTTGACGAGCCACCCGCCACCGCGACCACTGGCGCACTCACAATCCCACAAGATGGAGACGATCATGCTTGAGCAGACCGTGTACCTGGCGGCCTTGTTCAAGGGCCTGGACGACATGCCCCGGTTCCTGCACTTCTCGGCGGTGCTCGTCCCGGCGCTGCTCCTGGGGCTAACGGCCATCAAGTCCAACCGCTTCCTGGCCGCCGTGGGCTTCACCACCTTGCACGGCCTGTTCTTCGCGGGTTTGCTGAAGCTCAGCGACGGCGGCTACTCCTATTGGCTCTTCACCCTGTGTCAGCCCCTGCACCAGACCGACTGGGCCGGGCTGGTGGCCCCGACCCTGGCCGAACAATTCATGATCTATGGCCTACCGGCCCTGATGCACGGCCTGGCCGTGCCCCTGCTGAGCCTGCTCGTCGCCGCCGGGACGCGCGCCGCCCGCAGGAACTAACCAGGGAAAGACTCAGGCCATGCTTCTCTACGTCCACGTCCCCTTCTGCCGCAGCAAGTGCACGTATTGCGCCTTCCACTCCGTAGTGCCCAAGGCCGGAGATGCCCTGCGCTATGTCGAACTGCTGCGCAAGGAGGCCGAGCACTGGGGCCGGACCCTGCGTCGCCCCACCGTGACCAGCGTCTACCTGGGCGGCGGCACCCCCAGCCTGCTGGAACTGCCGCTGCTGGCCACCCTGGTCTCGACCATCCGGAACAATTTCGCCTTGAAACCCAAGCTGGAATTCACCATGGAGGCCAACCCGGACTCCATCATGGACATGAACTACCTGTACTCCATGCGCGAAATGGGGATCAACCGGCTGTCCATCGGCATACAAAGCCTGCACGACAATTCCCTGAAGACCCTGGGCCGCGCCCACACCGCCGACCAGGCCCGGGCAGTGGTGCGTCTGGCACGGGACTGCGGGTTCTCCAACATCTCCCTGGACCTCATCTGGGGGCTGCCCAAGCAACGGTTGTTTACCTGGATGAAGGAGCTCAAGGAGGTGGTGCAGATGCGCCCCGAGCACCTGTCCTGCTATGGACTGACCCTGGAGCCGGACACCCCGTTGGAGCGATTGTCCCGCAAGACCGACCTGGAGATCGCCCCGGACGATGATCTGGCCAAGATGTTCATCTACGGCTCGCAGTACCTGGAGAGCGAGGGCTACCTGCAATACGAGATCTCCAACTTCGCGCGCATGGGCTTTGAGAGCCGCCACAACCAGGGCTACTGGGAAGCCAAGAACTACCTGGGACTGGGGCCTGCCGCGGTATCCACCATCAAGCACAACCGCTGGGAAAACCCGCGCGACCTGAAGGACTACGCCAAGGCCTTGAACAGCGGCATCCTGGGCGCGAATCACGAGGTGCTGGACAAGCGCACCCGCATCCGTGAGATGGTCATGCTGCGCCTACGCACCACCCAGGGGCTGAACCTGGAGGCCTACAAGAAACTGGCTGGCATCTCCTTCACCGAGGAATTCGGCCCGCTGATCCGCGCCCTGCGCCAGAACGAGCTGATCCGCCTCTCCGGGGGCTATCTGCGGCTGTCCAAGACCGGAATGCTGGTTTCGGACACCATCCTCGCCAACCTGTTCAGCGACGAGCCTCCTGTCCCGCAACCGCTGCCTCGCTGACCCACCCGCAGCGCCAGCCCCCGCCTCTGCGCTACGCCCTCTCCCGCTCCGTGCCCATCGCAGATTCCAAGACACAAAAATCCCATGGATGGTTTTTCCATGGGATGCTCATTCATTGATGCCCCGGACCGGCCCACAGGCCCGGCAGCGCACAATTCTTCCAGCCCCCCCTAAACTTATCCCTCCCCAGTGCCGAAAAGAAATTACACACGGCGCAATCCTAACACTGTTAAGCAGCACGGAAGCTGTACAACCATTCTATGGAGGGAAACAACACATGTCTCTGGTCATTAACAACAACTTGATGGCGGCTAATGCTGCGCGGAACCTGAGCCAGTCGTTTGGCGCTCTTGGGAACTCCGTCCGTCGTCTGTCTTCGGGTCTCCGGATCACTACTGCTGCCGACGACGCAGCCGGTCTGGCAATTCGAGAGCTGATGCGTTCGGACATCGCCGCCCTGAACCAGGGTGTGCGTAACGCCAACGACGCTATTTCGATGATCCAGACCGCCGACGGCGCTCTCCAGGTCATCGACGAAAAGCTCATCCGCATGAAGGAACTGGCCGAACAGGCGGCCACGGGTACTTACAACTCCGACCAGCGCATGATCATCGACTCCGAGTATCAGGCCATGGCTTCGGAAATCACCCGTATCGCTAACGCCACCGACTTCAACGGCATTTACCTGTTGAACGGCAACCTTTCCAGCGACACTCACAACGGTACCGGCCTGGTCTCCACCGGCAAGATGAAGGTCCACTTCGGTACCGCCAACGACAGCAGCGAGGACTACTACTACGTCCGTATCGACAACTCCACGGCCTCGGCCCTGGGCGTTGGCAACGGGGCGCTGTCCACCTCTGCTGGTTTCTCGATCTCGACCCAGTCCGCGGCGCAGAACGCACTGGATGGCATCAAGAACGCCATCGTCTCCAAGGACAAGATCCGCGCCAACTTGGGCGCTCTCCAGAACCGTCTGGAGAACACCATCTCCAACCTGCAGATCCAGTCCGAGAACCTGCAGGCGGCCGAATCCCGCATCTCCGATGTGGACGTGGCCATCGAGATGACCGAGTTCGTGCGTCAGCAGATCAAGTCCCAGGCTGCAGTGTCCATGCTCGCCCAGGCCAACTCCCTGCCTCGTATGGCCATGCAGCTCTTGGGCGGTTAATCCGGCAGGCCCAATGGGCCGCCTGATGCCGCAATAGCAGCTGCCTAACGGGCGTCACGGGCGCCCACTGGACGCATCACTTAAACGCCCCCCTTTCCGCAGGAAAGGGGGGCGTTGCCTTGAACAGCCATTCAAAAATCGGCGTGGCTCAGCCCAGATTCCTGGGCACCTCAACCAGCTCGCGGGTCAAGGTGCCATCATCCGCCACATGAACGTAGGCCAGGGTCGGCCCCTTGCCGGACTCGCGCAGGCTGCCGGGATTGACGACCCGCACACCGTCGTAGTCCAGCCAGGCAGGTTCGTGGGTATGGCCGAAGCACACCAAGTCATAGCCGGGGCCGAAGGCCTGGGCCACGGCCCCGGCCAGGGGACGGCCCGACAGTCCGAAGCCATGCATCATGCCAATGCGCAGCCCGCCGATGGTCATGGAGACGCGTGTCTCAAGCTCTTCGCCCAGGGACCAGTCGTCCATGTTGCCCGCCACGGCGTAAAAGCCGGGGTGCTGCATGAAAAAGGACCACAACTCCCTGCCGGTCATGTCCCCCAGATGCAGCAACAGATCGGCCCCGGCCAAATAGCGGTCATACACGGCCTGCATCCAGGGCGTGGGGGACGGGGCGTGGGTGTCGGAAATGAGCGCGATCTTCATGCCTAGTTGCCGGCAGAGACCGGCATGCTGGACATGATGTACTTCAGGTCCTCATCGGTGAACCTGAGTCCAAGTCCGGCAAAAAACGAGATGTTGCCCTTGTTGCTGGCAAAATCGTCCCAGCCGGCCGCGACATAGAAGTTCTTCAGGAAATAGATATTCACGCCAGCCTTGTAATGCGCCGGGTCTTCGTTGTCGAAGTCAAAGGCCTCGGCAAAGAGCTTGAACCGGTCTTCCCAGAGGTAGTACTCCGCGCCCACGCCGCCGGTGGACTCGAACACGCCGCCACGCAGCACGAAATCTCCCCAGCGCTTGCCGATCTGAGCGTTGAACAGCATCTGGTCGCGCTCGGTCTTCTCCTCGATCTCGCGCACCTCGGTGAAGGCCGCGCCGGTCCATGTGCGAGTCACGGTTTCGGTCTCGCGGGTCCGCCCGCGCGGATCGGAGACCACGCCCAGCAGGTAGAAATGGTCGCTGTTGGGATGCAACTCCATGTTCAGGTATGACTTGATGTCGCCGCTGTCAGCCTGGTGCTCGGCGTGGAAATCAAGCACGGTCTTGAAACTGTCCTGCTTGTCCAGGTACTTGTTGACTCCCTCCAGGGCCCTGTCCAACTCCTCGGCAGTGCTCTCGTCGTTGACCAGTTTGCCAAGGGTGCCCTTGCCCTCGTCGATCTTGCGAGCCACGCTCTCCAGCGAGGCCACGGTGCGCTTCAAGTCCTCGCCCATCTCCTGGTCGCCGACCATCTTGCCCATGGCGCCCTCGCCGGAATCGATCTTGTCCAGGACCGAGCCCATCTTCTCCAGGGTGACCTTGAGCTGGCTCGAGGCCAGCTCGAAATTCTCGATGATGGCCCCGACGCTACGCTTGTTCTGGCTGGAGACCTGACGCAGGTCACCGGAAAATTCACGCATGTTGGCCACGATGACGTTCACGCTTTCCATGTTCGACTGGACCATCTGGTTCAGACTCAGGGACAGGTCACGCAGGCTATGGAATGTCAGGCGCAAGTCGCGCTCGCCCTCGGGACCGCCCATGACATTGGCCACGCTCTTGGCCACCAGGCCGATATCGTCGGCGATCTGCCCGACCTTTTCGAACAACACCTCAAGGTCGGCGGAACGATCGGACAGCTGAATGGATTGCCCCTCGGCCAGATAGTCATAGCCCTCGGTGCCGCCACGCAATTCCAGGAACTTGTCGCCCAGCACGCCACGCGACTTGATGCTCGCGGTCACGTCGCTACGCACTTTGACGTTGTCCCGGATGGCCAACACCAGGCGCGCCCGGCCGCCCTCAAGCCCGATCTCGCTGACCTGGCCGACTTCGATGCCCGCGATCTCCACCGGGGCCCCGGTCTTCAGGCCCGTGACATTGTCAAAGACAACGACCAGGTCATAGGTTCCCCGGCTGAACAGCGAACCCGACCCCACCTGCAGCGACATGATAACCAGCGCAACCAGGGCGATGAATACGAATATCCCGACCTTGATCTCTGTTCCCGTCTTAAAGGCCATGACAATTTTCCCCGCTTATCAGCCCGGCTGCGCCGGGCCAGTGATCATGAGATACGGATCGGCCCCTCGGCCTTGCCCTGAATGAACTGTTGCACCACCGGGTCTGCAGAGTTTTTGATCTCCTCCGGGGTCCCGCTGGCGATGATCCTACCGTCGTAAAGCATGAAAATCTCGTCCGCGATGGCGAAGGTCGCGCGGATGTCGTGGCTGATGACCACGCAGGTGGCGCCAAATTCATCGCGAGTCCTCAAGATCAGATCGTTGATGTTGGCCCCCATGACCGGGTCCAGGCCACTGGTGGGCTCGTCGAAGAGCACGATCTTGGGGTCCAGGGCCACGGCCCGCGCCAGCCCCACACGCTTGCGCATCCCCCCCGACAACTCGGAAGGCAGCTTGGCTCCATGGCCGGATAGGCCCACGGAGGCCAGCTTTTGGGCTACGATTCGCCCGATCTCCGACGCGTTCAGCCCGGTGTGTTCCACCAGGGGGAAGGCCACGTTTTCCTCCACGGTCATGGAATCGAACAAGGCGGCGCCCTGAAAGAGCAGCCCGAACTTCTTGCGAATCTCGGTCAGCTCCCGCTCGGGGAGCGGCACCGTGTCCTGCCCCTCCACAAACACCTGGCCCTCATCGGGCTTCAACAGGCCGATGACGTGCTTGAGCAGCACGGACTTGCCGCCACCGCTGCCCCCGATGATCACGCTGACCATTCCCGGGCGGATGGCGATGTCCAGCCCCTTGAGGACTTCATGCTCCCCAAAGCGCTTATGGATGTTTTTCAATTCGATGATCGGCTGCATCTTGTCCCTACATCATCAACGCGGTCATCACGTAATCGCTGGCCAGGATCAGCACCGACGAAAGGACCACAGCCTCGGTGGTGGCGCGGCCCACGCCCTCGGCTCCGCCGTAGGTGTAGAAGCCCTTGTAGCAACCCACCAGTGTCAGGATCACGCCAAACACGGCGGCCTTGTAGAGCCCCTCGTAAATGTCATCCAGGGTCAGCAGTTCGTAAATCTTGTTCATGAAGATGCCGCTGTTGATTCCCAGGGCCTTCACGCCGATCAGATACCCGCCGAGGATACCCACCAGATCCGAGACCACCGTGAGCAGCGGCAGCATCAGAAACCCGGCCAGCAGACGTGGCGAAACCAGGTACTGCACCGGATTGATGGCCATCACCGTGAGCGCGTCCACCTGTTCGGTCACGCGCATGGTGCCGATCTCGGCGGCAATGGCGGAGCCCGCACGCCCGGTGACCATCAGCGCCGTGATCACGGGCCCCAACTCGCGGGTCATGGACAGGGCCACCGTGGCTCCCACCAGGGACTCCGCAGAGAACAGGCGAAAGGCGTAATAGGTTTGCAGAGCCAGGACCATGCCCGTGAACAGGGCCGTCAGGCAGACCACAAACAGGGATCGAACCCCCACGAACTCCATCTGCTTGAAAAATTGGCGCATGCGCCACGGAGGACGGACCAGCCAGACGCACGCCTCGCTGAACAACGCCGCAATGCGACCGATCTCGGTGACCATCTCGATGGAAGAGCCACCGATCCACTGAAAAAATCGTTTCATACCGTCATCAGCCAGGATTTTGTTAACGTACCACGCCCCGCTCGCCGCCCACGCCGAAGAACCCTCTCAAGAGAAGGATGAGATTTAACATCAATCCCCAGACATTACCAGAACTCATGGGTTTGAAACAAGCGGGGACGGGGCTTGCGCGGAGAGGATGCCGTCCTTGACGCATGACTGAATTACCCTATGATGCATACCATAGGAATAATAGTTTTTGATCCGGCCAAGGAGGATCAATGCCCGACTCCAGCTCAGCTGCACGTTGCATGGATCAGTTCAACGAGATCCTGACCGTCAACGAGAAGCTCAATGAACTCAAGGATCTCGATGCCATCCTCGATCGGGTGCTGAGCGAATGCCGCAGACTGACCCGCGCGGACGCGGGCACCATCTACCTGCTGGACGAGGACAAACTGAAGTTCAGCTACGTGCATAACGACTCCTTCCTGAAGGTCGGAGAGACCAACAAGGACATCTACGCCAACTTCTCCATTCCCATCAACGACGCCTCCATTGTGGGCTATGTGGCCGGTCGGGGCGAGGCCCTGAATATCGAGGACGTCTACGACATGCCCCCGGACTCGCCGGTAACCTTCAACCCCTCCTTCGACAAAAAGACGGGCTACCACACCAGCTCCATGCTCACGGTGCCCATCAAGACCTCGCAGGGCAAGGTCTCGGGCATCATCCAGCTGATCAATGCCAAGAACGACGCGGGCAAGTCCATCCCCTTCTCCCTGGACTCCCAGAACATGCTGCCGCTGTTCGCCAACACCGCCTCGGTGGCCATCGAGCGGGCCATCATGACCCGCGAGCTGATCCTGCGCATGATGCAGATGGCCGAACTCAGGGACCCTTCCGAGACCGGCCCGCACGTCACCCGCGTGGGCACCTACTGTGCAGAAATCTACCACAAGTATGCATTGTTCAAGGGAATCCAGGAAGCCGAACGCAAAAAGACCAAGGACCTGATCCGCGTGGCCTCCATGCTGCATGATGTGGGCAAGGTTGGCATCGCAGACAAGATCCTCAAGAAACCGGCCAAGCTCGACAATGAAGAATTCGCCCAGATGCAGTTCCACACGGTGCTGGGGGCCAAACTGTTCACCAACTCGACCTCGGAACTGGACGCCATGTCCGGGCGTATCGCCCTTGGTCATCACGAGAAATGGAGTGGCCGGGGCTATCCCGGCAAGATCAGCGGCCTGATGGGCGAGGTGAAAGCCATGGGTCAGCCCCTGGTGGGCGAGCAGATCCCCCTGGAAGCCCGCATCTGCGCCCTGGCCGACGTGTTCGACGCCCTGGGCTCGCGCCGCTCCTACAAACCGCCCTGGCCCGATGAGAAGATCATCGGGCTCATCCGGGAGGAACGAGGCCAGCACTTTGATCCGGACGTGGTGGACGCCTTCCTGGACATCTTCGAAGTCATCACGGCCATCCGCGACAAGTACACCGAGGATCTGCCGGAGGACGAAAAGCCCAACCCTCAAGACGAGGCAGCCAAACAGGCCGCGGAAGCCCAGGACAAGGAACGGGGCAAAGACCACGGCTCCGAATAGACAACCAAAACAGGGCGACCCGATAGGGCCGCCCTGTGGATTGCATAGGAAAACACCGATCTAAGCCAGAACACGCTCGTTGATGTCGACCACGGTCTTGCAGCCCGTGAGCACCATGGCCTGCTCCAACTCGCCGCGCAGCTGATCCAGATACTTGCAGACCCCCTCGGTCAGTCCGCCCAAAGCAGCGATGGCGAAGGGACGCCCGATCATCACCGCGTCGGCTCCCAAGGCCAGCATCTTCAGCACGTCCACGCCCGTGCGCACACCACCGTCCACGATGACATCCAGGTCCCTGCCCGCAGCCAGGGCAATGGAGGGCAGCACCTCGGCGGTGCCCTGGGCGAAATCCAGAACGCGCCCACCGTGGTTGGAGACAACGATGGCATCCACCCCGGCCTCCACGGCCAGACGCGCATCCTCAACGGTCATCACTCCCTTCAGGATGAACTTGCCGGGAGTGCGCTTCACGATCTCCTTCAACTGGCTCAGGCTCTTGGGTGCCACCGGACGACCCATCTTGCGCAGGGTCACCAGCCCGGCGGCATCAAGGTCCATGCCGAAGACCGTGGCCCCGGCAGCGGCAGCCTTGTCGATCTTGGTGAACAGTTCATCGGACTCCCAGGGCTTGATGAAGGGGATGCCACCGAATTTGGTCAGGGCCGCGTTGCCCGACTCGTGGATCCAGTCCGGCACGCCGTCACCGGTGCAGCCCACAACGCCCCTGTCCCTGCAACCGCCAAGCACCGCTTCGATATAGTCCGCCTCGGAGATCTTGCCACCCATATTGAATGACACGCCACCGATGGGGGCGGCCAGCACGGGCATGGAGAGGTCCATCCCCAGCAGGCTGGTGGAGGTGTCAGGCTGGGTCGCGTCGTGCACCAGCCGCATGCGCAGGCGGATATCCTCGAGGGCGGACATATTATTGAAAAACGACGACCCCGTTCCCAGACCGCCCATGCCCGGCACCTCTCCGGCGCAGGCCTTGCCGTTGCACACCGGACAGACCCGGCAAAAACCCTTCATCAGTTCCCGAGCGTGATCCCGCACTTCCTTCATCGCTGTGTCTCCCGGGCGATTCGCGCCCTATTTCTTGAAGAACAGATACATGGCCAAGGCAACCAAAACTCCGGCCATAATTTTCTTGAACACGTCGGTGGGCACGTCCTGCAGCAGACGCGCACCAATCTGGGCACCAATGATGCCGCCGATACCCAGCATGATTCCGGCCCGCCAGTCCACTCCCGCCAGCTTGCTGTGCGCCACCAGGGCAGAACAGGAAATGACCAGAATGGCCACAAACGAGGTCCCTACGGCCTGCTGCGCCGCATAGCCCATGAACAGCAACAGCGGAATCATCAGGAAGCCGCCGCCCAGTCCGGTGAATGATGCACCAATTCCCACCAGGACGCCAAGTCCCGCGAGCATCAATGATTGGCCCATGTCTCTCTCCTCAACCTAGATTGTTATGGTTTGGCTGGCCGCTGGGCCTGCTCCTGGTCGCCGCAAATCATTTGCTCCACTTCGCTCAGGTGACGCTCCATCTCCCGGGCGGCGAGATCCGCATCCCGGGCCTCGATGGCCGCGAGCACCCGCATGTGCGATTCCAGAGAGGCCCTGTCACGCGCGGGACTGTCGAACTGCCTGGCGCGGGGCACATCAAACAGGCTGGCCAGGGAATGCACAGCTTCCACGGCCAGGGGATTGCCCGTGGCCTCGGCCACCAGACGATGAAACTGACGGTCCTGCCGCCGTCCGGTGCCGCCGGACTCGATATCCAACTGTTGCCGCCTCACCGCCAGACGCATCCGGTCCAGTTGCGTGTCCGTGGCGTTGGCCACGGCCCGGCGCACCAGTTGCGGCTCCAGCATACGCCGGAACTCGAAGACCTGTGCCACCCGAGTGCTTTGCCCTTGGGCTACTTCGGCCAGACGTCGCAACAGAATCTCCCCGGAGGCCGCGGCCAGATAGGTGCCTGCCCCGCGGCGGCTCTCCAGGATACCCTGTTCGGCCAGGGCCCGGATGGCCTCGCGCACGGAACTGCGTGCCAGGCCGAATTCCTCGGCCAACTGCCGCTCCGACGGCAGACGCCCGCCAGGCACCATCTCGCCGGAGCGCACCAGTTGCCGGATCAGCTCCACGGCCTTGGTAAACGCCGTCTGCCCTGTCATCTCTGTCACTTCCTCTGCTGGGGACATTGCCCGCTCCGCCTTGTGAACAACATTAATTGGTCTGACCAATACGCCTCCTTGCAAGCCGCGTCAATTGGTCAGACCAATTACTGTTGCGCCAAAAAAAACCAGCAACCGCGTTGCCGGGTCCCAAGCCTCAGCCCGACAAACGCTAGGTCAGTGTAACCCTGTTCCGTCCGCCCTCTTTGCTGCCATACATGTTCTCATCGGCCCTGCGGATGAGCGAGTCCTCGTCCTCGTCCTCCCGCAGCACGGCCCCGCCAAGGGAGATGGTCACGGCAATTCGCACTCCATCCAGGTCAAACCACGAGCGCTCCACAAACAGCCGCGTCCTTTCGGCGATCGCTGCAAGACCTGCAAGGTCCGTGTTGGGGATGATCAGCAGGAATTCCTCGCCTCCCCAACGGCAGGCCACGTCCATGTCGCGCAGTGCAGCCTCCAGTGAGCGGGCAACCATGGACAGTACCCGGTCGCCGACATCGTGCCCGTGGGTATCGTTGACCAGCTTGAAGTGGTCGATGTCGCCAAACAACACCCCAAAATTCACCCCATGCACCTTGCGCTCGGCCATGCGGGCGTCCAGGGTCAGTTGGGCGAAGCGGCGGTTGCCGAGTTGGGTCAGTTCGTCCAGGTACACATCCTGGCGGAGCTGTTGCAGTTCCTTGAGGACATCCTTGCGTCGGGACACATCATTAAAGACCTCCACCGCCCCCACGACATCGCCTTCGGCATTGAACACGGGCGCGGCACGCACGGAAACTGGGACCCGGTGCCCGTCCTTGTGGTGCAGGTAGACCTCCACCTCCCGGGTCCGGCCATCCTTGAGCGTCTGCTGGAGGGGACAACCCACGTCGCAAAGCTCGGTGCCGGAGTCATTGATATGGCGCAGGATGCCTTGAGAGCAGGAGGAGCCCAGCACCTCCTCACGCCCAAAGCCGGTAATCCGCTCCGCGCTCTTGTTCCAGTAGGTGATGATCCGGTTCCGATCGACGTAGTAGACCCCGTCAAAGAGGTTCTCCAGAAGCATTTCAGGCAGCTTCTCGACCTCTGAGTTTTGGTTCATCGGTGCATCCCTGTCCAAGGAGGTGACTCTGTTGCAAGCTTTTCAAGGCTAGCAAATAATCGCCATCGCAACAACGTCTTGCGTACAAATCAAAGTGATCTCGCCCAATAAACGAAAAAGGCGTGGGCCAAGCCCACGCCATGAAAATCATTCACGGTGCATCAGGGATGCGCGCCCTGCTCATTTCTTTCCGTTCTTGCACTCCCACCAGGACTTGTCAGGCCCCAGATACCACCAGTCGCTCTGGTCCGTGGTCGAGATGCGCAGCGCCAACTCCTTGCCCTGGGGGGTGCGCAAGCGTTCCAAGGCGCTCTCCATCCACTTGCCGGCGTAGCGGTTGCCCAGGTCCAGCTCTTCCTTCAGATTCAGGATCAGGTCGATCTGGTCGGCGTCCTGGGCCAGTTGGGCCTCAAGGGAGTCGTGACCTTCCAACTCCTCCCACATGCCCAGAATCGCCCGGGACAGGCCGGTGCCCGCCGTGGCGTCCTTCAGGGCCTGGGTCCGCTTGGATTCGTTGTACATCTTGTTGACGTAGTTGAAATCCCCGGTGCGGGCCTCGTGCAGGTCATGGAACAGGCACAGCAAGGTTGTGCGCGAGATATCCGCCCCGGCCATGTCCGCCAGCACGTAACCGATGACGGCGGTACGAAAACTGTGTTCGGCCACGTTCTCGGAGCCGCTGCCCAGAAACTGATAGCCGCTGCGCGGGGTCTTGCGCAGCATGCCCACCTCGAACAGAAAATCCGCCAAACGCTTCAGACGATCCTGATCCGGGTCCCCGGCGGCAACGTGCCCGCCGCCTCCCGAGTCCTGGCCTTGCTTGCAGCTCATGCGATCCTTGATCCTCGAACCCTCAGGTCCTGTAGTCGGCGTTGATGGTCACGTATTCATGGGTCAGGTCCGAGGCCAAAAGATAGGATTCACCCTCCCCGGAGCCCAGGATCACCTTGATCTCGACATCCTGGCGATCCAGGATCGGAGCGAACATGCTGTCGATATCCATGGGCACGGGCTGGCCCGCCCTGAAAATCTCGATACCGCCAATGCCGATGCTGACCTCGTTCGGATCGAACTCGGCCCCACTGCGGCCGAGCGCCGCGGCGATGCGGCCCCAGTTGGGGTCCTTGCCGTACATGGCGGTCTTGACCAGGGGCGAGTTGCCCACGGCCCGTGCGGCCAAGTCGGCCTGGGCATCGTCCTTGGCCCCGGTGACGTCGATCTGCACGATCTTGGTGCCGCCCTCGGCGTCCTGCACGATGAGGTAGGCCAGGTCCTGACAGACGTCGAGCACGGCAGCGGCCAGGGCCTCTTCGTCACCCTCAAGCACGGTCACGCCGGACGCACCGTTGGCCAGCCCGTAAATGGTATCGTTGGTGCTGGTGTCGCCGTCCACGGTGATCCGGTTGAAGCTCTCCTTCACGGACCAGCTCAGGATGCGCCGCCACAGTACAGGGTCAACCCCGGCGTCAGTCAGGATCAGGCCCAGCAGGGTGGCCATGTCCGGACAGATCATGCCCGCGCCCTTGCACATGCCAAGCACGCGCACCTCGCGCCCCTGGGCCTCGAACGAACGCCAGGCAAGCTTGGGAAAGGAATCGGTGGTCATGATGGCCTTGGCCATGTCCATGGGCTCGGCCTTACCGAAGCTCTCACGGATCTGCTCCATGGCCTCGGCCCACTTGTCCATCTTCAGCTGGTCGCCGATGACGCCCGTGGAAGCGGGCAGGATCTGGTCTTCCTCAAGACCCAGGTTCTGGGCGATGAGTTCACGGGTCACGCGACAGTTTTCCAGCCCCTGGTCACCGGTGCAGGCGTTGGCCTGGCCGGAGTTGATGACCACGGCGCGCGCGGTTTCGGATTTTTCCAACAATTCGCGACCGGCCAGGACCGGGGCAGCCTGAAAACGGTTGGTGGTGAACACACCCGCCGCTGCGGCAGGGAGTTTGCTTTCGACCACGCCGAGGTCCAGACGGCCCGGCTTCTTGAACCCGGATGCCGCCACGGCGAACCGGAATCCCTGGGGGGTCAGCATAATGGTCTCTCCAAAACTGTTGCGGTTTCATCCCGTCCGGGGCGGACGTGACGGCAGATCGTACATCCCACCGGCACGGGTGTAAATGGGCAGCAGCCTAAGGCTGGATATCGAATCCCGGACACGCTCCAACCCGAGGTGCCGAGGGGCGTACGTACAGATGCGACCGCGCCGAATTACCGCAGCAGACGCACACACATCTCACCAGCAGGCCGCTCAAAAGCGTGCGGATGCGAGGCGCAAAAAACCCTCAGGCCCGACGCGTATCAGAACATACGCGAGGGACTGAGGGTTTTTTAGCAACGAAGCAGACATGCGTTTTTCAGCGGCCTGCTAGCTGCCGCAACACTTTTTGTACTTCTTGCCTGAGCCACAGGGACAGGGATCGTTACGACCCACCTTGGGCGCCTCGCGGCGCACGGTTTCGGGCTTCTTGGACTCCTGACCGCCCTGCATCTTGACGTCCTTGGTGGTGTCCTTGTGCTGGAAATCATCCTCGGCCACCTCGGTCTTCAGGCGCAGACGGCACAGGGCGCGCAGGGTGTTTTCCTTGATCCGCTCCAGCATATCCTGGAACAGCTCGAAGCCCTCACGCTTGTATTCCTGCTTGGGATCCTTCTGACCATAGCCGCGCAGACCGATGCCCTCGCGCAGGTGGTCCATGCTCAGCAGGTGCTCCTTCCAGTTGCGGTCCAGACTCTCCAGCAGGAAGAAGCGTAGAATCTCGTTGTAGATGTCCGGCGCACCGGCCTGCAAGGTGCCCAGTTTATCCCGAATGGCGATGCGGGCTTCCTCCACGGAGGGCAATTTGAGCTTGAATTCCTGGGCCGGTCCGAGGTTGAAGATCTCGTCCAGCTTGACGGCGGCGAACTCCACGTCCTCTTCGTCGGGCTCCTTGACCGTGACGGCCGGAGCCAACATCCCGGCGAGGAACTCATCCACAAACCCGGAAACCATCTCGTCCAGATGGCCTTCCTTCGCGGCCATGATGTCGCGGCGCTGGGAGTAGATCGCCTTGCGCTGTTGGTTCATGGTGTCGTCGAAGTCCAACAGCTGCTTGCGAATGTCAAAGTTGTGGCCCTCGACCCGCTTCTGGGCGTTCTCGATGGCCTTGGAGACCATCCGATTCTCGATGGCCTCATCCTCGTCCAGGCCCAGGCGGTCCATGATGCTCGCAATACGGTCGGACCCGAACAGACGCATCAGCTCATCATCCAGGGCCAGATAGAACCGTGATTCGCCCGGGTCGCCCTGGCGTCCGGAACGGCCGCGCAACTGGTTGTCGATGCGCCGCGACTCGTGGCGCTCGGTGCCCAGGATGTACAGCCCGCCCAGGGCCCTGGTCTCATCGTCCAGCTTGATGTCGGTACCACGGCCCGCCATGTTGGTGGCAATGGTCACCTTGCCGCGCAGGCCGGCGTCGGCCACGATCTCGGCCTCCCTGTCGTGCTGCTTGGCGTTCAGGACGTTGTGCGGCACCCGGCGTTTGGTGAGCATCTGCGAGATCAGTTCGGACTTGTCGATGGTCACAGTACCCACGAGCACGGGCTGGCCCTTCTTGTTCAGTCTTGCGACCTCCTCGACAATGGCCCGATACTTGGCCTGCTGGTTCTTGTAGACCAGGTCGGGCTGATCGATGCGGACCATCTCCTGGTTGGTGGGGATGACCACCACTTCCAGCCCATAGATCTGGCCGAATTCAACGGCCTCGGTATCCGCCGTGCCGGTCATGCCCGAAAGCTTGTTGTACATCCGGAAGAAGTTCTGGAAAGTGATGGAGGCCAGGGTCTGGTTCTCGGCCTCGACCTTGACGTGCTCCTTGGCTTCCAGGGCCTGGTGCAGGCCATCGGAAAAACGGCGACCAGGCATCAGGCGACCGGTGAACTCGTCCACGATGACCACCTGGCCGTCCTTGACGATGTAGTCGTCGTCGAGCTGGAAGAGCCTGTGGGCCTTCAGGGCCTGGAGCACATGATGCTGCAGGGTGATATTGGCGGGGTCGAACAGGTTGTCCACCTGCAGGATTTCCTCGCAACGGCTCACACCCTCGTCGCTGAGCATCACGGACTTGGCCTTCTCGTCCACCGTGTAATCTATCTCTGCCTTCAGCTTGGGGACGATGCTGTTCATCTGGGCATACATGGCCACCGACGACTCGGCCTGGCCGGAGATGATCAGCGGGGTCCGGGCCTCGTCAATGAGGATGGAGTCCACCTCGTCCACGATGCAGTAATGCAGGGGCCGCTGCACCAACTGGTCGAGATAGAACTTCATGTTGTCGCGCAGGTAATCGAACCCGAACTCGTTGTTGGTGCCGTAGGTGATGTCCGCGCCGTAAGCCGCCTTGCGCTGCTCGTCGTCCATGCCATGGACGATGACGCCCGTGGTCAGGCCCAAAAAGGAATACAGCTGGCCCATCCATTCGGCGTCGCGTTTGGCCAAATAGTCATTGACCGTGACCACATGCGCGCCTTTACCTTCCAGGGCGTTCAGGACCACGGGCAGGGTCGCCACCAGGGTCTTGCCTTCACCGGTGCGCATCTCGGTGATCTTGCCGGAGTGCAGCACCGCACCGCCGATGATCTGGACGTCGAAATGACGCATGTCCAGGGTCCGACGCCCGGCCTCGCGAACCAGGGCGAAGACCTCGGGCATCATCTCGTCCAGGCTGCGACCGCCTTCCACCTGACGGCGATACTCGGCGAGGCGGACGGGAAAATCGCCGTCCGCAAGCTTGCGCAGCTCGCCTTCCATTCCGCCGACCTTGGCCACCAGGGGCTCCAGCGTCTTGAGATAGCGTTCGTTCTTGGTGCCGAAAATCTTCCGGCTGATGGCGCCCAGCATCGAGTTCTCCTGGTTGGTATTCGTTGCGAACCGCCCGCTACGGGGTCGGCGTCTCAATCTCTTGCAGGGTGTCCAGCCAATGTCCCACCAGCACCCCTTGGGGGGCCGTGGAGGCCAGTTGCAGCCAGCAGCCGCTGCATCCGGTGATCACCTGATCGCCGGGCTCGGCCCGCAAGCGTTCCCATAAATTTCCGGCCACCCGGGAGGACAGTTCCGGGGCAGCCAATTGCAACACTCCGCCCATGCCGCAGCAGGCCTTGCCGTCCACCGGCGCCAATCGTCCGCCCGAGACCCTGGTCAACCAGACCCGATCCGGGTCGGGAACAGGGGCGTGGCAGGGCTGGTGGTAATGGACCCGGTCCGGCGCGCAGTCCGTCACGGCGAACCAGGCGCAGGCTGCAAGCCCGGACAGGGGCGTCAAGGCCGCGGCCCAGGTCTTGGCCTCATCGTCCACGAACCCCAGCCCGTCAAGATCCGGGTATGCAGCAAGACCGTGATGGCAGGAGGCACAAAAGGTGACGATGGTCGGTCGGCCAGCCTGACGCCAGGCCCGGACATTGGTTCGGGCCGCCTCGCGCTGCTGTTCCACAAGACCCGCATGGCCCAGGGTTCCGCCGCAGCAGGCCCAGTCCGGGGCGTCCAAGAGCTGCGCACCGAGCCTGCGCACCAAGGCCACGGCCTGCTGTGTCCAATCGGTCCTGACGCTCCGCGCCAGACAGCCCGGGAAAAGTACGACCTTCGGGGCTTGAGGGCAAGCAGCGAAACTCCGGGGGACGATCCAGGGGGCAAATGCCCCTCCCCGGCTCATGGTTGCCAGCTTGCGGGCCAACCCGGCGGCCACACCGTCAGCCGCGCCGGGGATCTTGCCCCGCAGGGCAGCACCCAACCGGGCCGCCGCAGGCCAGAGCAGGCCCGAACGCTCGATCCAGGTCTTCCACAGCCAGCGCTGAAATCCGGGATATTTGGCCCGCAGTCGCGAGACCTCGGCGGGCACGTTGGTGCCCTGGGGACAGGCCCTGACGCAACGCCCGCAGCTCAGGCAGAGCGACGCCAGGCGTTCGGCAGCGGCCTCGGACAGCGTGTCCGGGGCCTCGGCCAGGCGCGACAACAGCAGCAGCTTGCCCCGGGGCGAGAATTCTTCCCGACCCGTGGCAGCCAACAGCGGACAGACCTCCAGGCATTTGCCGCAGAGGATGCACTGCGGCTCCCGCTTGATTTCCGTAAGGTTCTTGTCTTGTTGCATGCAGATCTGTCCGGCTTGCGCCCGAAGTACGATAAGTACGGACCCTGGCTGCGTCAATGCGCTACGGCCAAGAAACGGATGGACAGGACAATACTGCCCAGATAGAAGGAAGCGCCTGGCATATCAGACGGCACCCTTTAGCCCCAACGGTCTCCCATGAACCCAACGTCCCCGTTGATCGCCTACCTGGCCCTGACCACGGCCTCCCTGCTCTGGGGCGGATCGTTCATTGCCATGAAATACGCCTTGGGAACCTTTGATCCGATGATCATCATCTTCGGGCGCATGGCCATGGGTTTCGCACTCCTGCTGCCCTTTGCGGGCAAAATTCGCACGGCCTGCTCACCGCGGCCCGGCGACCTGAAGCTGCTGCTGTTCATGGCCTTGTGCGAGCCCTGCCTGTACTTCCTGTTCGAGGCCAACGCCCTGCAATACACCTCCGCATCCCAGGCGGGCATGATCACGGCCACACTGCCGCTCATGGTCTCCATGGCCGCCATCCCCATCCTCAAGGAAAAAGTCAGCCCTGGGACCCTCTTCGGATTCGGGCTGGCCGTGGCCGGAGTCGCCTGGCTGTCTGCTGCGGGCGTGGCCACGGAGGACGCCCCCAACCCGGTGCTGGGCAACATTCTGGAGGTCCTGGCCATGGCTTCGGCCGTGGGCTACATCATCACCTCCAAACACCTGTCCACTCGCTACTCGCCCCTGTACCTGACCATGTTCATGGCCGGCGCGGGAACGATTTGCTTTTTGCCCACCCTGCTGCTGCCGGGCACCCAGATCCCCACATCCTTCCCTCTGGGTCCCTGTCTGGCCGTGGCCTTCCTGGGCATCTGCGTCACGCTGGGGGCCTTTTTTTGCTACAATTTCGGGGTCAAGTACCTGCCTACCAGCCAGGCCGCGGCCTTCGTCAACCTGATCCCGGTGTTCACGGCCTTCCTGGGCTGGCTGCTGCTGAGCGAGTTGTTCACGCCCCAGCAGTTTGCGGCTTCGGCCCTGGTACTGGGCGGCGTGTTCATCAGCCAACGCAAAAAATAGAGCCTTATTTATTTTCCTCTATCGGCATTCTCTTTTGTTCCAGCCCGTGCTAGGCTTGCCCTAGATTATCGCCCCGCAACCGTCCGGGAAAGACACTGCGGAACCATGGGAGCGCACAAAAAGCATCAAGCCGACGCCACTGAACAGCAACGCAAGGACCATTGCCCGGATTCGCCAGCCTCCGGCAGCGAGGACCTGCGCTATCGTGCTGTTTTCGCCCACATGACCACTTCCCTGGCGGTCTGGGTGCCCAGCGAGAATGGCGACACCTTCATCCTCCAGGACATGAACCCCGCCTCCGAGCGCCTCAACGGGCTTGAACGCGAACGATCCATTGGCCACCCAGTGAGCGAACTGCTGCCCAACGCAGAGAGCATCGGCCTGCCCGCCGCCATCCAGCAGGTTTGGGAGACCGGCGAGACCCTGCATCTTCTTCCTCAGCTCTATCAAAACCAACAGCACAGCAGTTGGCGGGAATATACCATTTTCCGACTGCCCTCCGGCGAAGTGGTCACCCTGACTGATGACATCACCGACCGCAAAAAGGCTGAGATCAAGATGTGCGAAAGCCTGGAGCTGTTCTCGCGCATCTTCGAGGACTCCCCCTCGGTGATGCTGCTCCTTGACCCGACCACGGGACAGATCGTGGAGGTCAACAACAAGGCCTGCGAATTCTACGGCTACTCCCGGGGCGAACTCAGACAGCTCAACCTCTCCGACATCAACCCCCTGCCCGCCGCTGAACTCAAAAATGTCTTGGGGCTGACCCGCTCCAGAAAGCTCAATCACCACCACATGCGGCACAGGCTGGCGACGGGTGAGGTCCGCGAGGTGGAGGTCCACTCCGGCCCCGTCAAGATCCTGGACCAGGAACTGCTCTACTCCATCGTCCACGACATCACCGAGAGCAAGCAGGCCGAAGAGGCCCTGCGCCGGAGCGAGGCCGCCCTGCACGGCATCTTCCGCGCGGCCCCCGTGGGCATCGGCGAGGTCAACAACCGCATTCTTGGACGGGTCAACGATCACCTCTGCCTGCTGACGGGCTATTCCCCCCACGAACTGGATGGCCAAAGCGCCCGTATGCTCTACCCCGACGAGCAGGAATACCTCCGGGTCGCTCGAATCAAGCATCCAGAGGTCCAACGCACGGGCTACGGCAGCGTGGAGACCGTCTTCAGGCGCAAGGATGGCGAACTGCGCAGCGTGATCCTGGCCTCGGCCTGGAAGGACGAGCAAAACCACGAGGCAGGCATGATCTTCACCGCCTTGGACATCACAGCGCGCAAACAGGCCGAACAGGAGGTCTTCAAGGCCCGACGGGATCTGCACGGCATCATCGACGCCATGCCCTCGGCCGTATTTTGCGTGGACCCGCAGGGCAGGATCGTACTCTGGAACAGTGAAGCCGCCAGCCTGGCCGGCCGCGAAAATCTCGTAAAATGCCCGTTCGCGGTGGCCGTTCCCGGCATCTCGGAGTTCGATTCCATGCTCAGGGAAACCATCAGAAACCGTACGCCCATCCACTGCAAAGCCCTGCCCATAGAGCGGGACGAGGTGCTCTCCTTCTGGGATATCCTGATCTATCCCCTGCCCGAGGGCGACATCAAGGGCGCGGTCATCCGTCTGGACGAGGTTACCGAGCGCATCCATTTTGAGGAGATCATGATCCAGTCCGAAAAGATGCTCTCACTGGGGGGACTGGCCGCCGGCATGGCCCACGAGATCAACAATCCCCTGGGAGGCATCCTGCAAGGGGCGCAGAACATCACCCGCCGCTTCGATCCCCAGCTGCCTGCCAACCGCCGTATCGCCGAAGAATTGGGGCTTTCCCTCGAAGCCCTCCAGGAATACCTGAACCGGAGAAATATCTTGCGCATGCTCTCCGGAATCAGGAACTCTGGAGAACGTGCCGCGCAGATAGTCTCCAACATGCTCGACTTCAGTCGCACCAGTTCTTCCCGCTGGGCACCGGTGGACATCGGCCAGTGCATTGAGCGTACCCTCGACCTTGCGGCCAACGACTACGACCTCATGAAGAAATACGACCTGGGGCGCATCGAAATCCTCCGCGACTTTGCGGACCTGCCGCCGGTGCCCTGTACCGAAACGGAGTTGCAGCAGGTGCTGCTGAACCTGCTGATCAACGCGGCCCATGCCCTTGGACCCCAGGACATGCGCGGCGCAAACCCGAGGATCACCCTGCGCACGAGGCTCGCATCCTCGATGGCGATGATCAGCGTGGAAGACAACGGCCCGGGAATCGACCCGGTACATAGAAAACGGATCTTCGAGCCGTTCTACACCACCAAGGCGCCGGGTGAGGGCACCGGGCTTGGATTGTCCGTGGCCTACTTCATCATCACGCGAAACCACGGGGGCACGATCTCTGTGGATTCAACCCCAGGACAGGGCACCTGTTTCACCATCACCCTGCCCCTGACCCGGGGCTAGATTCCAGCCCCAAAAAAAAGCGCCTGAGGGCGCTTAGTTGGGGCTTTGCAATCACAAACTATCGTTTCAGGAGGGGACCTTGGACTTGGCCAGGGTCAACTCGGCCGAGGTGATCACATCCATCATCAGCAGAACATCGCCTAGGCCATAGGGGCTCTTGGAGTCCTCCTTGAACTTGGCGGCCTTCTCGATGTCCGCGGGGGTGATGATCTTGACAGCCAGCAGGAAATCCTCCGGGGTTTCGAAGACCTCGTCGCTCCCCAGCGACGGCAGTCCGCGGCGCGCGCCCAGCAGGGACACCCGCTCGTTGACCAATTCGCCCTCTTCCTCCTGGAGTCTGGCGCGCTCGGCAGTCAACTCCTCGATCTTGACCACAAACCGGGACACACTCTGCCGCAGGCGTTGGGCCTCATCGCCATAGGCTTTGGTCATCTTGATGTAGAGTACGGGCGTACTCAGCAGCACCAGTCCAAGAATGAGATAGATATAGATGGTCATCAGGCATTCACCTTGTTCATGACAGTTCCTGTGTGGCGCGTTCCATGTCCTCGGGAGAAACGATCCCCAAGATGACCAGGGCCTCCTCGACGGTGGACAGGCTCTTTGTCTCCTCAAGATGCTTGGAGACCCGCAGCAAATCCTGGTCGGTCAGCTTGCCCATGGTCTTGAGGACGCCGATGATGTCCTGCTGCGGGGCGTCGGCATTGGCCGCGGCCTGTTTTTCCTGCTCGATCATCTGCCGCAACCCAGCCAGTTCCTTACGGATCAACTCAACCCGCTCCTGCCTGAGCAACACATCCCTGGACAGGGACTTGTAATCCTTCTCCAGCCCCTTCAGATCGCCCAGCAAGGCGCGAATCTCATGATTCAGCTTGCGGCGCTTGTTCAGCGCCAGCCCGCCCAGCACGATGAAATAGACCAGCAGGGCAACGCACATCAGTGCCACGATCTGTATATCCACGCGAATCCTCTCCTGGTTGATCAGCCTTGCAACGATACATCATATCAGCAGTGCAAGGCAATCGCCAGCACACAACGCACAGTCCTAAACACCCCGAGGCATGTCCACTCAACGGCCCCTCCCTCCTCAGCCACCGACCTTGGACTTGGCCAGGGACAGTTCAGCCGGGGAGATGGTGTCCATCATCACCAGGATCTCGCCCAGATCATAGGGGCTTTTGGAGCCATCCTTGAACCGCGCGGCCTTGTTGACATCCTCTGGCGTGATTATCTCCGCCGCCAGCAGATACTCCTGGGGAGTCTTGTATTGTCCTTTATCCTCGCCACCCAGGGAGGGCAAGGCCCGGGCCGCCTCGACCAACTCCACATGCTGCCTGTGGAGATCTTCCTCCTGGGCCACAAGCCCGGCCAGATCGACATCCAATTCGTCCCTGGCCACCGCCAACTGCGCCACCTGCTGCTCAAGACGCCGGACCTCGTCTGCGTAGGCCCGGGTCATGCGAACGAAGTACACGGGGCACATGACCAGGAGCAACAGGCCGATGATGGAGAGATAAAAGATCATCATACCGTGTTCCTCACATGACCTCCCGGGACGCGTCCTGCATGTCCTCGGAAGTGACAATCCCCAGGATCAGCAGTGCCTCCTCGACCGTGGAGCCGCTCTTGGCATTTTCCAGATAGGTCCTGGCGCGCAGTACATCCTCTGCCGTCACCCTGCCCATGCATTGCAATGCCTGGACCAGGGTGCGTCTGGGAGCGTTTTCTGCAGCAGCGGCTGCAACGGCACGCTCCTGCTCCCTGATCAATTCCAGATCTTGAATTTGCTTAACGAGATTGGAAATCTTGGCCTCGCGAATCAGCACATCAGCCTTGAAGTCCTTGACCTCGTTGTCCAGATCAAAGGCCTGCCGACGCAGTGAGCGAATCTTGCTCAAGTAATTTGCGCGAACGTTGCGGACGATACCACCAAAGACGATGGCGATTATCAGTAGCACGACGCATGCCAAGGCAGCAGTAAGCATCAATCCCCCCAAAAAAGCCAAATCATCTTCTCTGTCTAACGACTACACCACACCTGCGGAATCAATCAACTAGGAAATTGATTTTTCCTGAAAAATAGGTGTGTTGAAGAAGGAAGAACCAACAGAGGAGATGGATCAGTATCCCTTGCCGGGATTCAGGAGTCCTGAGGGATCAAAGGTCTTTTTGATGGAGCGCATCAGTTCCAGCTCCAGGGGAGAGAGTTGCTTCTCAAGCTGCGCGAATTTGGTCAATCCCACCCCGTGCTCGCCGGACATGGTCCCCCCCAGGGACAGTACCAGTTCGAGCACCCGTCCCTTAACCTGGAGGGCGCGTGGGCCGTCGCCAGCAGCGTGATCGTGCATCACGTTGACGTGCAGGTTGCCGTCGCCCAGGTGCCCGAAGACCAGCACAGTCAGCCCGGACTCGGCGGCAATCCTGCGGATGCCTTCCACGGTCTCCCGGACCTGGCTGCGGGGCACGGTGATATCGTCGGACAACTTGTCCGGGGCGACCTTGAAGGACGCTGGATTGATCAGCCGGCGCACCTCCCACAGGGGTTCCTCCTCCTGTGCGCCCAGGCCACGGCGCATAAACGAGGGCGAGGTCCCACGCACCACACGCTCCAGGCGCTCCAGATCGGCGGCCAGGGCCTCGCGCCCACCGTCCAGGCGAAGCAGCAGGGCAGCCCCTGTTCCCTCGGGCCAGGGGACTTCCCCGACCAGCGCCACCGCGCTCAGAACATCGTGGTCCATGAATTCCATGGCTGCGGGCAGGATGCCGGCGGCAAAGATCTCCCGCGCCGCGGCCAGAGCTCCAGCCGTCTGCGGCCACCCGGCCAGGACCGAGGCCGTGGCCTCGGGCTTGGGCAAGAGCTTCAGGGTGATTTCAGTCAACAGACCAAGGGTCCCCTCGGAGCCCACGAACAGCCGGGCCAGATCGAGTCCCACGACGTTCTTGTGGTTGCGCCCGCCGGTGTGCAGCACACGCCCACCGGGCAGCACGGCCCGCACCCCGAGCACATAGTCGCGCGTCACGCCATATTTCACGGCGCTCATGCCCCCCGCGCAGGTGGCCACGTTGCCGCCGATGGTGGAGATACGCACGCTGGCCGGATCAGGTGGATACATCAGGCCACGTCGACCCAACTCGGCCTGCAGGTCGGCGGTCACCACCCCGGGCTGGACCACGGCCACAAAATCCTCGGCGTCGATCTGAAGGATGCGGTTCATGCGCAGCATGGAGACTACCACCCCTCCGCCACGGGGGACACAGGCACCCACCACATTGGTGCCCCGGGCCCGGGGAAACAGCGGGACGCCCTCGTCCTGGGCCCAGGTCAACAGCCCCACCACCTGCTCCTCGCACTCGGGCCGGACCACGGCCCACGGCGCCTCGAACAGACGGCTGGCGTCCGCCCCGAAGGCGCACATCTCCTCGGGCACGGCCGTGAAGCCGTCCCCGGGGAAGCGGTCCCGCAAGGACCTGGTCTGCGCTGGGGTCAAGCCGGGCATGGAGGTCCTACTTGTTGTAGCTGGTCAGTTCGCGGGCCGTATCGCGCGCGATGTCGCGCTGCTTTAAGTCGTCGCGCCGGTCAAAGGTCTTCTTGCCCTTGCCCAGCCCAATCTCCACCTTGACCCTGCCATGCTTGAAATACAGCCGCAGGGGGATGAGCGACAACCCCTTCTGGTCCACCTTGGCGGACAGGGTGTCGATCTCGCGGCGGTGCATCAGCAGTTGGCGCGGGCGCTCGGGCTCGTGCCCAAAATGCGTGGCGAACTCATAGGGCGCGATGTGCACGCCCACCAGCCAGGCCTGACCCGCTTCGATCTTGACGTAACCGTCCTTGAAACTGACCTTGCCGCCACGCATGGATTTGACCTCGGAGCCCATGAGGGCGAGGCCTGCCTCCAACGTCTCCAGTATCTCGTAGTAGCGGCGGGCGTTCTTGTTGGTGGCGATCAACTTGGTGCCGGATGTGCTTTTCTGACTCATATCGTTATACAAAGTCCTCATTGTCCAGAAGGGAGGAATAAAATGCCAGCTCCTCGGGGAAGCGCTGGAAGATGGTCTCCATGACCAGCTTGTTGATCTTGGTCACTGTTCGACATTCCAGCACGCGCCTGAGCAATTCCTTACATTCGTCCATGGTGGTCTGGCGGATGATGCGTTTGATGCCCGGGATGGCCTGGGGGTTCATGGAGAGCGAATCGATCTGCATGCCCATCAGGATCGGCACGCAGAACGGGTCCGACGCCACCTCGCCACACAGGCTGACCTCGATGCCGTTCTGGTGCGCCGCGTCCACCACGTGCTTGATGGAACGCAGCACCGCCGGATGCAAGGGCTGGTAGAGATACGAGACGTGCTTGTTGGTGCGGTCGATGCCCAGCGAATACTGGATCAGGTCATTGGTGCCGATGGAAAAAAAGTCGGTCTCCTTGGCCAGCAACTCGGCGGTCATCACCGCCGAAGGCAATTCCACCATGATCCCGACGGGCAGTTCCTCATTGAAGGGGATGCCTGCCTCATGCAGCTCGGCCTTGGCCTCGGCCAGCACGCGGTTGGCCTCGCGCAGCTCGCGCAGGCCGGAGATCATGGGGTACATCATGGCCGTATTGCCCGCCGTGCTGGCGCGCAGGATGGCCCGGATCTGGGTCCGGAAAAGATCGCGATGCTTCAGGCACAGTCGAATGGAGCGCAGGCCCAGCGCCGGGTTGCGCTCATCAAGGGCGCCGTAGCCGGAGATGAACTTGTCCGCGCCCAGGTCCAAGGTACGGAAAACGACCTTGGCCGGGGACAGAATGCTGGCCAGATCGCGGTATTCTTCGAACAACTCGTCCTCGGAAGGCAGCACCTCGCGGTTCATGTAGGAATATTCGGTGCGGTACAGACCCACCCCCTCGGCGCCATGGTCCAGAACCGCCGCCACTTCCTCAAAGATCTCGATGTTGGCCTGGACCTGCACCCGATACCCGTCGATGGTCTCGGCGGGCAAGTGGCAGTTGCGGACGATGGTCTTCTGGTAGCCCTCGAACTGGTCCTGAAGGGCGATGTACTCGGCCAGCTCGTCCTCATCCGGCTCCACAAGGATCCTGCCCTTCAGGGCGTCGATGATCACGAATTCACCGTCCTCGACGGTTTCATCCAGATCCTTGACGCCCACGATGGACGGGATTTGCAACGAGCGGGCGAGGATGCCCGTGTGCGAGGTCTTGCCGCCCTCGGCTGTGATGAAGGCCATGATCTTGTCCACTTCGAGCCCAACGGTGTCCGAGGGAGCCAGGTCATGGGCCATCAGGATGATGCGGCCCTCGATCTCCTGCATCTCATGGGTGAGGCCCATGAGTTTTGACTGCACACGATCGGTCACCAGACGCACATCCTGGATGCGCTGGCGAATGTAGTCGTCCCGGATGATGGAAAACTTCTTCTCCATCTCCTTGACGGCCTTCAACAGCGCCCATTCCGCGTTGATGCGCATACTCTCGATGTAGCCAAAGGCCAGATTCCTGAACTTCAGGTCGCCCAGGATGGCGATGTGCGAATCGATGATCAGCCCATGTTCCTTGAACTCGAACGGCACCTGCCCGCGCACGACCTCCAGCTCCACCGCGGCCTGATCGATGGCCTGCTTCAGGCGCGACTTCTCGGCTTCCACGAAGTGTTGGGCAATGGATTGGCGCGGAATACGCTCGTACAGGCGGCGGTTCATGAACAGGGCCTTGCCGATGGCAATCCCCGAAGAGACCGGGATACCTGTCAGGATAATTCTGGACACCGGCTACTCCTCACCGAAGCGGCTCTTGAACAGTCCGGTCAGGGCCTGCAAGGCCTCAGCCGCGTCCTGCCCAGTGGCACGGATCTGCATCCTTCCACCGTGCTGGGCCGCCAGGGTCAGGATATCCAGGATGCTTTTGGCATCCACTTCCTGATCGCCGGACACCAGGAAGATATCGCAGTCGAAACGCTGCGCCTCCTGGGCCAGTTTGGCGGCCGGGCGCGCATGCAGTCCGAGCTCGTTGCCGACACGAACCTCAGCGCTCACGGTATTGTCTGTGCCAGTCACCTGGTCGGTCACGCGCCCCCCTCCTTCTCCATTGCTTAGTGCAACATCCCACCTGCTCGCAGACATCAGAACAACGACCCGACAAGTTTCTTCAACCAGGGCAGCCCGAGGTAGACGGCCAGCACTCCGGCCATCAGGATCTCCCGGGACAAACCGCTGGACGAGACCAGTGCGGCTGCGCCCCCGAACAGGAACGCCACAGGAAGCCATTCGTACCACACGATGGACCCAGGCCAGGCCAGAACCCACACCGCCACCAGAAGCGCTGCGTTGACCAGCTTGAAGCGCTGCCCCCAGTTGATGAGGTTCCAGCGCCCCAGTCGATGCAGAACATTGAGACCTTCCCTGAACCCGAGCCAGAACGTGCCGCACTTAAACACGATCAGGCCGGCAAAACAGACCAGGCCCAGAACCACGGCGGCGGAGGCATTGCCGCTCAAAAACAGGCAGGCCGTGGTCAGGGACCAGAGCACCAGGATGCTCCCCCCGAAGAATGAATCCCCGATGGCGGACAAGGTGTAGATGGTGGTGTCGCGTACGCTCTCGTACAATTCGACGGTCAGTATCCCCTGGGAAATCTTTTTTTCCATGCCCAGAAAAATGCCCACCAGCAGCGGCGTCCAGAACGGATGCGTGTTGTAGTGCTTGGCGTACCGCTTGCGGGCCAGACGCAGACGTTCGCCACCGCCGTAGAGGGCCTTCAGGCCCGGGTCCATGGCGTAGGCCAGCCCCAGGTTCTGCATCCCGCGCGTGTTGATTCCCGCGCCCACCAGCCAGGTGCGCAACAGACACGCCAGCAGGATGCGAGCGGTGGGAAACACGGTGGGAGCCAGCGCACGGCGCTCCCCTGGAAGTGGTCCGCTATGGGCGTTCAACTCGACTCCGACTCCGTCCGGGGCTCTCTTAGCCCTTGGCGATCCATTTTCAACAACAACTCGTAGGCGGTCTTGGCCGTCCAGCCCGGGGCCTGCGCGGAGGCCCGGCGCGCAACTTCCTTGGGCTTGCCCCCGAGCTCACACTCGCGGACCAGAAGAGCACGCATCCGGTCCTCGGTCGTTTGGTCTTCGGCCTCGGGCGGGCCGATGACCACGGTGAACTCGCCCCGCTCGGGGATATCCAGTTCATCCAGGGCATCCAACCGACCCAGAATAAATTCCTCGTGCAGCTTGGTCAATTCCCTGGCCAAACTGAGCTCGCGTCCCCCCAGGGCCTCGAACGCTGTTTGCAAGGTGGTCTGCAGGCGATTCTTGCGCTCGAAGAACACCAGCGTGGCCCCGCTGGCTCCATAACGCTCGAACATCCGCCGCTGCTCTCCGGCCTTGCGCGGCAAAAAACCCAAAAAAGTAAAAGGCTGAGGGGCCAGACCGCAGGCCATGAGCGCAGTCAGCGGAGCCGATGGTCCCGGAACCGGGACCACTTTCAGCCCGGCCTCGCGGCAGGCGCGCACCAGGGTGAATCCGGGATCGGACATCAGTGGCGTCCCTGCATCGGAAATCAGGGCCACGGACTTGCCCTCGGCCAGCATGGACAGCACCTGGGCACGCTTACCGTCCTCGTTGTGCTCGTGGAAGCTGACAAAGCCATGGGACTTGATGCCCAGACGCTGAAACAGCAGCCCGGCCCGGCGCGAGTCCTCGGCCAGGACGATATCCGCCCCGGACAGCACCTCGCGGGCACGGGGCGAAAGGTCGCCGATGTTCCCCAGGGGCGTGGCCACGATGTACAATGCCCCGGGGAGTACGGCTGCGGTTTCGTCGGTCATCATCAGGCCTCTTACCAGGGTTGCCAGTTTCCGCCTTGGGGCGTCAGGGAACAGGCGTTTTCGACGTGTTCGATGACGGGTTCGGCCCCGTCCCCGATCTCGACTCCCAGCAGGTCCAGCCGGCAAGGCCGCTGCCAGAGGTCGCCCTTGGTCAGATACTCGGAAACGGTGCGCATCAGCACACTCTGCTTGTTGGCCGTCAGGCCCTGGTACGGCTTGTTCATGGGGCCGGGGGTACGGGTCTTGACCTCCACGAACACGATCACGCCGCCCTTCTCGCAGACCAGGTCCAACTCGCCACGGGTCCCCCGCCAATTGCGGTCTAGCACCTTGTAGCCCTTTTTGCCCAAGAATGCAGCAGCCACGTCTTCGCCTCGCAGGCCGAGGACTAAATGCCGGGGAGGCATAGCGACTGCTCCTTGGATGGCCGTTCTGGTTTCACACCGCGAAAGGTCAGGCGATGCATGCGGCATGGGCCGAGGAGCACAATGGCGTCCATATGGGCCTGGGAGCCATAACCTTTGTGCCCGGCAAAGCCATAGCCCGGGTATTTGCGGTCCAGCTTGATCATGATCCGATCGCGCAAGGTCTTGGCCAGAATCGAGGCCGCCGAGATCTCAGGCACCTTGGAGTCGCCCTTGACCACCGTGACTTGGGGGATGCTCGAGGGAACCCGCTGGTTGCCGTCCACGACCAGGAAGACGGGGGCCGACTTCATGCTGTCCACGGCAAGGCACATGGCCTTCAGGCTGGCCCGCAGGATGTCCGTGCGGTCAATCTCGCGCGGCCAGAGAACGCCCACCCCCCAGGCCACGGCCTGGGCCTTGATGAGCGGTTCCAGCTCAAAACGATGTTTTGCGGTGAGTTTCTTGGAATCGGTCAGACCGGGAAGGTCATACGTCGAGGGCAGGATCACTGCGGCTGCAACAACAGGCCCGGCAAGGCAACCTCGCCCGGCCTCATCCAAACCGGCAAAAGGCCGGGGAAAGGATTCCCCGGCCAGTTCTGTCGTCTCAAATAGCGGCATGGCTACTGCCCTGCACCGCACCGAGAACACCGAAAGGCGAGCCTTTCGGCAAGCACCCGCAGGATTAATCCCACAGATTCTTGGTCTTGATGCGCGCGGCCTTGCCCCTGAGCTGACGCAGGTAGTAGATGCGGGAACGGCGGACCTTGCCTTCGTTCACCACTTCCACGCGCTCCAGATAGGGGCTGTGCATGGGGAAAATTCGCTCAACGCCAACGCCGTCGGAAACCTTACGCACGGTGAAGGTCGCGTTGGTGGTCCCACGACGGACACGCAGCACGGCGCCCTGGAACACCTGGATGCGTTCCTTGCCGCCCTCGAGGATGCGGGTGTGGACCTTCACGGTGTCGCCGGCCTTGAACCGGGGCAGGTCAATGCGAAGCTGTTCGCTTTCGATTTTCTTGATCATATCCATATCAGAACTCCTTAAAAGGACGATTTTAACGTCGAGAACTTGTCTCTATAGCGCGTCGCCAAGCAGACGGTCAACCATTATAGCTGTGGCCGAGCGGACCGAAAGATGATTGTAGCCACTCATGAACCGAACCGGCCGTAAAACACCGTCCGCCCGTTCCAGGACCTCCGGTGCCAGCCCGTGCGCCGTGCCCATGACAAGCAGCACCGGGCCTTCCCCAAGCCATTCCCGCACCTTTGTCCCAGTCAGATCCCCCGCGCCGCGTGCCGAAGTGGCAACGACCTTGGGCATCTGTCCGCAGCACTTTTCCACATCCCGGACGATCTCTTCCAGGTCCGTAGCCGCGCGGACGGTGCCGATGGCTTCCGAGCGGTCGCTGTTGGCCCTGCGTCCGGGGCCGTCCAGCCAATGTCCGATCAGACGCTCCAGGAGCTTCCGCTGATCAGCAAGGGGCGTGGCGATGTAGTATCCACCAAGTCCACACGTGCAGGAAACGCGGGCTATATCGTGGATGTCAAGGTTTGTCAAAGAGACAGACACGGTCTGTCCGAATTTATTCACCACCGGCGCGTGCAGCAACGCCAAGTACAGATTGCGGCCCAGGGCACGTCCCTGCCCGCCCGCCTTGGCGCGACGAAGATAGCGCACGTCGTCCTCGTCCAACTGGGCCTGCCACAGCAGGTCCGGACGGCTTGCCAGGGTTTGATCCAAGGCGCGCTCATGCCGCCAGGCGGCAATGCGTTTGTGATCGCCGCCGGTCAACACCTCGGGCACACTCAGACCCCGATACTCCTCAGGCCGGGTGTAGTGAGGGTATTCGAGCAGCCCCGTTGAAAAGCTTTCCTCATCCGCCGAATCCTCGTGCCCCATGAATTCGGGGACCAGCCGGGCCACGGATTCCAGCAGACACAGAGCCGCACTCTCCCCGCCGTTGAGCACGAAATCGCCCACGGAGACCTGCTCGATGGGGAACAATTCCAACAGCCGCTCGTCCAGCCCCTCGTAGCGTCCGCAGATCAGCGTCAGGTCCTGTTCCAGGGACAACTCCTGAGCCAGGGACTGGGTCAGGGGCGTGCCGCGCGGCGAGAGGTATACGATGCGTCCGGGCTGCGGCAGACTCTCGATGGCCTGGGCCAAGGGATCGCACATCATGACCATGCCGGGGCCGCCGCCATAGGGACGATCGTCCACAGTGCGGTGCCTGTCCGAGGTGAAATCACGCGGGTTGAGCAATGAGAAATTCACCAGACCCTGCTCCGCACCCTTGGCCAGCAAACCGCAGGACAGGGGTGAGTCGAAAAACTCGGGAAACAGAGTAATGATATTGAAGCGCACTGGGGACCCGCTACTTGACGCTATCGTCGGTCAGGTACAGTTCCAGCAATCCCGGCGGCGGCGCTATGATCACCTGCCCCGCATCCAGATCCACCGCAGCCACGAACTCCTGGGCCACGGGAAACAGCACTTCCTTGCCGTCCTCGGTATCGATGCACCACAGTTCCTGCCCTGCCGGCAGGAGCTGCACCTCGCGGATATGCCCCAGGATCGAGCCATCCTCCAGCAGCACGGCCAACCCCTCCAGCGCATAGAGGTAGAGTTCGTCCTCACTGGGTTCGGGCAGATCCGCCTCGCGCACAAGGAGCTTGGCACCGCGAAGCCCGTCGGCGGCGTCGCGGTCCGCGATGCCCTCGAAGGTCACCAGCAAGCGATCCTTATGGGAGCGCCAGGAGACGATCTTCACGGGCCGGGGGCTGGGGGCCGCAGCTTTGGCAACGCCCTTGTCCGCTGTGCCTTTGGGGCCACCCTTGGGGGCAGCCTTGTCGGATTTGCCCGGGGCGACCTTGTCGGACTTGCCCTTTGCAAGCGCACTGGCCAGGGCCGCCTTGGGCTGCAAATAGAGGATGGGCAACTCGTCCAATAGAAAAGGGGAGTCCCCGTGGTAGACCACAGAGACTTCCCCTCGAATTCCATGGGATTTCACGACCTCGGCGATCAGCACGAGGTCCTTTGTCGACGTCGTCACTGACTGCCTCCGGCCTTCTTACCTTGTTCTGTCCCGGCCCGGCACCTGCGCATGGGCGCACTCCGGAACGGTAGCAACCAAAATGGCCGCCTTGCGAAGCTATTCGAGGATTTCGAGCACGGCCCGCTTGCGGGCCTTGGTGGAGGCGGCACCAATGATGGTGCGCATGGCGCGGGCCGTACGGCCCTGCTTGCCAATCACCTTGCCAAGGTCTTCCTTGGCCACCCTCAGCTCGAGCACCGACGTTTGCTCACCCTCGATTTCCGAGACGACAACATCATCAGGATTGTCGACCAACGATTTGGCAATGTACAAGATCAGATCTTTGAGCATGGTACCCTCCGCAGCAAGTTCAAAGGGGGACGTCTCGCAGGAACTTCAACACATTGCCGCCATGATCGACAATGGAACAGGACTCGGCAGATTCGCGAACTACTCAGCCTGGGTGGCTTTCTTGATCAGCGAATTGACGGTGCCGCTGGGCTTGGCGCCGCGGTCCACCCACTTCTTCACCTTGTCCATGTCCACCTTAATGTCCGCAGGCTCGACCATGGGGTTGTAGTAACCCACATACTCGAGTGCACGGCCGTCACGGCGGGTGGCGCTGTTCATGGCCACGATACGGTAAAACGGACGCTTCTTGGATCCCATTCTGGTCAGTCGGAGCTTAAGAGCCATTCGTCTATCTCCCAATTGGTATAGTATTACAATTTAAATAACAAAAGCAAGTGGCCGAAAAATGTCGGCGAATCCCTTCCTAATCCTTGTATGCCAAGGTTCGCACGAAGCAGCCGCGTCCCGGCGAACCGTCCTATTTCTTCTTCTTTTTGGTCTTCACAGGCTTCACGCGCTTCTTGCGCTTGGCCTTGGCCTTGGTGAACTGCGCCCGAGCAGCCTCCTCGGCATCCATGCCAGGCATACCAGGCATGCCTTCCATTCCGGGGGGCATCCCGGGCATGCCACCGCCCAATCCGGGCATCTTGGGCATCTTGGGCATCCCGCCCTTCTTCTTACCGCCCATCATCTGCTTCATCATCTTGCGCATCTGCTCGAAGTTCAGGACCAGCTTGTTGACTTCGTCCAACTGGATGCCGGAACCACGCGCAATGCGCTCCTTGCGGCTGGGATTGATCAGGCTGGGGTTCTTGCGTTCCTCCATGGTCATGGAATTGATCATGGCCTCCACGCGGCCCAATTCCTTGTCCGGAACCTTGAGTTCCCCCAACTTTTCCTTGAGTCCGCCCATGCCGGGGAGCATCTTCAGGATGCCCTCCAGCGAACCGAGCTTCTTCATCCGCCGCATCTGGGTGCGGAAATCCTCAAAATCAAACTCTGCACGCTGAAATTTCTTGCCGATCCTTTCGGCCTCTTCCTCGCTGATATCCTCTTGGGCCTTCTCGATCAAGGTGAGCATATCACCCATGCCCAAAATACGCGAGGCCGCACGGTCGGGGTGGAAAACCTCCAGGTCACCAACCTTCTCGCCCATGCCCACAAACTTGATGGGCTTGCCCGTGACGTGCTTGATGGACAAGGCCGCGCCGCCCCTGGCGTCGCCGTCCATCTTGGTGAGCACCACGCCGGTCACGCCCAGCAGATCGTTGAAGCTGGCCGCCACGGTCACCGCGTCCTGACCGGTCATGGCGTCTGCCACGAAGAGAATCTCCTGGGGCGAGACCGCGGCCTTGATGGCCACCAGTTCGTCCATCAGCTTCTCATCAATGTGCAGACGTCCGGCCGTGTCCAGAAGCAGCACGTTGCAGCCCTGTTCACGGGCGTACTCACAGGCCTGGTTGGCGATGTCCACGGGGTTCATCTCCGGAGTGGAGGCGAACACCGGCACATCCAGCTGCCTGCCCAGGGTGGTCAGCTGTTCGATGGCCGCAGGACGGTAGACGTCCGCCGGCACCAGCAACGGCTTGAACTTCAAGCGCCGCAGATGCAGGGCAAGCTTGGACGAGGTCGTCGTCTTGCCCGAGCCCTGCAGGCCGACCATCATGATCACGGCGGGATTCCCGCGCAGCTCCAGGCCCTTGGTCTCGCCGCCCAGCAGGTCGATCAATTCCTCATGAACGATCTTGACCACCTGCTGACCAGGACTCAAACTCTTGAGCACATCCTTGCCAAGGCAACGCTCCTTGACCCGGCCGATGAACTCCTTGACCACCTTGAAATTGACGTCCGCTTCCAGGAGCGCAAGACGTACCTCACGAAGGCCTTCCTGGATGTTATTTTCATCCAGACGGCCCTGCCCCTTGAACTTTTTGAAAACTACGTTCAGGCGGTCTTGGAGATTGTCAAACATTGTCAGCGCACCATTTCCAAAAATAAAAGAGGTTCCTGTTAAAGAACCCCGAGAGTTTCGTCAAGTTCAATAAGAGGCGTGGTTGTACCCGCGCCCGCCTAAGGAGTCAAGCCCGGAGACTGCCCAGAAAATCCGGCTTCGCCATCACCTGCGCAGGTTCCCCTCCATTGGGCAAATCCCCCTGCACGCAGGACGTGCAGGGGGCTGAATCATGACCTTGGGAAGCCCTGCCTCCATCCAAATGGTCTAGCGGAACCCGGCAGGATGGTGGGCCATGTCCGCAGCCTTGTAGGTCGTATTCAGGTGACAGACGTTACAGTTGCCGTCCTTGCCCAGTTGCTTGGCCTGCCCCATGTACTGCATGGGCCCGATGTTGTCGCGATTCGCACCATAGCCCGAGTCCTCGCGCGCCGGATAGATGGCGTGGGTGGAGCCGTGGCAGGCCTCGCACATCAGCGCCCCCATGTCGTCGCTGCGGTTGCGGAACAACTGTGAACCGTCGGCGGTCCAGGTGTTGAAGCCGTCCATGGTCTCGGGCGGCTCAAAGCCCACATGGCAGTTCAGGCAGTCGGGTTCCTGGAGCCACGGAGTGCGTCCGTTGACCTCGGCCAGACTATCCACCGTGCGCGGAGCCAGATTCTGCATCAGGCGTGCCGCGCCCTTCTTACCGGCCTCGGCCTCCGGCTTCAGCAGGGACAGGGCGTGGTCCTCCATGGTGCCGTGGCAGTTGACGCAGGTCACGCCGATGTCGTCGTGCACCCCGCGCAGGCAGCGCGTCGGTCCAACCGGGTCGTTGGGGTGACAAGCCGCGCAGGCGTCCTCCTGACGACCGGTCAGATAGTTGGCGTGCCAGCCATGCAGCGCCGCCGGGAAGTTGAGCAGCTCAGGATTGCCCTCGGTGCCCAGCACAGGATCGGCGTGGCAGCTCTGGCAGAGCACCGGATCGCCCTGGTCGGCCAGCTTCAGCAGATCGGTCTTGTTGATTCTGTCATGCACGGCCAGGACATCGCGCGAAGTCTCGCCCGTGAATCCGGCCACACCCTTCACGCGCCACTCGCCGCCATGGCAGTTGCGGCAGCCCATCTCCGTGGTGGTCGGGGCCACCATGCGCGTGGTCGCCAGGACCTTGCCCGTGGCGGTATCCACGGCCTTGACCGTGAACAGGGGATAGGGGTTGAACCCGCCGCCGTCGGGATACGGCACCACGGGGATCAGATCCGCGTGGAAGGCGCGACGCTCGGCATCCAGGTCCATGTCGCCATTCAGCCCCTTGCCCGCCAGCCCAACATTCTTAGGCAGGGCCTTGCCGAACAGCTTCTCGACGAAGTCCCAGAATTCCACGTGCTCGGAGGAGTTCTCAAAACCCTGCTCCACTTCATAGGTAATGGTCACGCCCTCGGTCACCAACTCGGGCACATCGCCGCGCCGCACCAGCTGGGCAAAGAGATCGTTGGCCGGGGGCAGCAGCGTCCACCAGCGATCGGAATCGGAGATGCAGTGCATGCCCAGGTTGTTCCAGGCCAAAAGCACATAGTCGTCCTTGTGCTTGTCAAAGGCCGGAATCTCCACCGGCGTTACCACCTTGGCAGCTTCCACGGCCTCGGCAGGGTCAGCGCCGACAGCGCCGTACAGTGGCTTGTCGCCACCGTGCAGTTCCAGAACGATGTACGAGGCCAGAGCCAGACGTTCCTCGCCCGTGCCCGCAAAGGGCGGCATGTAGTTACGGATCTTGCCCTGGCCGTCCAGTTGCGCATCCAGGCCGAACACGCTGAACTTGGCAGTCCTGGGCAGGATGTCGTTGGTAACACCGCCGATGCTGTGGCAGGAAAAGCACTGGCCGTAGAACAGTTCGCGCCCTGCCGCCAGGCGGTTGTCGTCGCTGATCTCGCGGTTCTGCACCCATTTGGCCAGCTTCAGCCAGCCCTGTTCGTTGATGGTCTGGATCTCCCCGGGATGGATCTGGTTGGAATAGGTATGCCCGGCCAGGACATACGGCTTGCGGGCGATCTCGCGCGTGTACTCGAATCCGCCCATCTGAACCTGACCCAGGATGAGCAGCAGCAGCGCAATCCAGCGCCGCGCCGAGGGCGGCAGCTTCAAGGTCATCAGCAGCGCCAGGGCCAGGATCGCCGGGGAGGAGATCAACAACGCCTGGGTAAAGGGCACGACCTCCGTGTTCCAACCCAGAATCATGGCCTGCGGTCCCTGGGGCAGGACGGCGAAGTACCACCAGCCCGTGGGGACCATGAGCAGCAACGGGATGCAGGTCCACTTGGCGTTGTAGCGGGCCAGACCGTCACGGATCTCGGGGTCGCGGCTGAAGGAGGCCGTGAAGAACCCGAACAAGCCGGCAAAAGAGAACCCCAAAAACGCCCGGAAGAACAAGGAGGGCCAAAAGCTTGGGTTGAAGAACCCGTCCCAAAAATTCTGGGTCTCAAGCCAGTCGCCGGGGGTCAGCATGGAGCCGATGATGGCGCTGATCATGAACAACGAGGAAAACCCGAAAAAGAAATAGAGATAACCCACGGTCTGGTGGTCGCGCGGGTTCATCTTGCCGAAGGTGTAGTAATAGACCAGTAAGGCCACGATCTCACCCAGGAAAAAGACCCATTCCGTGGCCCAGGCAAAGCCGTAGGTATGGATCAGGGTCAGGGTGGCCGTGGGGTTGGTCAGGCCGATGATGAACCAGATGGCCACGCCGGTCAGGCTGCCGAAGACCATGGTCAGCAGCAGAAAGAACTTCGTGTGCTTCTTGCAATAGGCCAGGATGGCGTCGGACTTCTCGGCCAGGCCCTTGCGCTCGGTGAGCACCAGGAACAGACCGCCGCCCACGGCCAGATGCGCCACGTAGACGTGGACCACGGCGATGATGGCGATGAGCAAGCCACCGCCGAACTCGGGGATGTGCCAGACGGGATAATCCATGACCTAGCCCTCCTTCCGGGCCTTGGCGGCCAGTTTGAGAATGTAGGCCATGAGACCCAGGCCGACGACCAGGGCAACCCCGAACATGATCATCGGCGAATACTGGCCCGTGACCTCAATCGTCGAGGCCTTGAAATATGGGTTCATGGTGCCGATGCGCGCGAACTCGCGCACGCCGGTCATGGCCGCCACCGTGCAAACCAGATAGAAGGCCCCCCGGCCGGGCTGTTTGAAGAACCCGGCGTGCAGGCACATCAGCACGCCCATCAGCGCGGCCAGGAACAGGGCCGTGGCCAGCCCGGAATGCCCCATGAACTGCAGGATCACCTCGCGCTCGAAACCCAGCAGGAACCATGGCCCCACGATGAGCTGCGCCAGAGTCCCCCGGAAGAACCACTTCATACCCTGGTCCACATACCAGTCGGCCAGGGGCTCAGCCTGCTTGGAGGCCCGGCTCCAGTTGAGGGCCGCAGCCAGTCCACCCACGGCCAGCGAAGCCATCACGAAATGCAGGTAGCGCGGGATGAGCGTGGGCTCCCCGAAATTCAGGAACGTGCCACCTTCGGCGGTAAAGTACCTGGGCCACTGCACCGGGTTGCCCAGCAACGAGATATTGTTGGCGAACAGAAAACCCACCAGCAGCAGGACCAGGGCGCAACACCCGATGACCAAGCCCCGCAGCGAACCCAGGCCGTCGAACTTGAAATCATAAAGATAGGCCGCGTAATAGGCCACGATGATCAGGAATGGCACGGCCAGCCACCACCAACCCATGAGGATGTCGCTGACGTAGAACATGTGCCCGTACAGGGTCTGTAAGAACAGCAGCGGAGCCACACCAAAGTTCACGGCCAAGGCGATGACCGTGGGCAGCTTTACGGAGATGTCACGGCCCACCGGTTCGGTGCATTCATGGCGACACCAAGTGGTGGCCAAGGCCACAAGCGCACCGCCCAAGGCGATATTCACCAGTAGAATATGTACAACGAAGGTCAGGGACAGGAGCCCCTGAAACCAGCCCCAGGGCACCTGAATGGCATCAGGGATCGGGACAAGCAATGTCGGGTCCATGGCGTTCCTCTTGAATCAGTGCGGTTATGATCGTGCCCGAAACGGTCCAGGTGATGCAATATCGCCTCCGGCCCGAAAGGACAACCCACAGGCCAGGCAAATCAACTACTTGAATTTCCCTCTGAAACCATTACATTCCGGGGAGCGGAAACAGCGTACACCGTCAGGGCAATCATGAGCAAGACACATCTCCTTTTGATCGATATCGGCAACACCAACGTCAAGGCCGTCATCGCCGGTTCGGACGGCCTCCCGGCCAGCCACGACACGGTGATCGTGCCCACGTTCGCGGACCCGGTGGCGGCTCTGGAGCCTGGGTTGTTGGCGGCCTGCCAACGCGCGGGCATCGCCCCGGAAGACATCACTGCCTGTGCCGTGTCCTCTGTGGTGCCGCGTGCGGACGCCCCTCTGGCCGAAGCCGTTGCGCGCCTGACAGGCGTACGTGCCCTGTTCGTGCCAGGCGATCTGCCCCTGGGGTTTTCCAACATGGCCTCGATCCCCGACAATGTCGGGGCCGACCGCATCGTCGGCTGTTTCGCTGCCCGGCGGCTGTACCCCGAGGCCGCGAACCTGATTGTCATCGACTACGGCACCGCCACCACCATGGACTGCGTGCGCGGCGACGAGTACCTGGGCGGCCTGACCTGCCCCGGCATCGAAAGCTCGGCCCGGGCGCTGGCCACAGGCACGGCCAAACTGCCACACCTGACGCTGACCCTGGACGGCCCATTCCGTCTGGGTTTCGGCACCATGCTCAGCCTGAACCAGGGATTCATCGTGGGTTTCGCCGCCATGACCGAGGGTCTGGTCCGGCGTTTGAAGAATCTCCTGGGACAAGAGGCCCTGGTGGTTGCCACCGGCGGACTGGCCGCCAGCGTGGCCGACAACTGCGAGGCCATCGACCACGTCCGGCCGGATCTGATCCCCGCAGGCCTGTACATGGCTTTTCTGGAACGAAGCGATAAATTCTGATATCGTCGGCAGGATGCGCGGGTCGTACCGACGCCGTGCAACGCCGACACCATGAAAAAGTACATACATTCAAGAGGAGCGTTGTCATGAGTACCATCGTCAATGTCTGGGCAAGAGAGATTCTCGACTCCAGGGGCAACCCCACGGTCGAGGTGGAAGTGACCACCGAATCCGGCGCCATCGGCGTCGCAGCCGTCCCTTCGGGCGCGTCCACCGGAACCCGCGAAGCCCTGGAGCTCCGCGACGGCGATCCCAAACGCTTCGGCGGCAAGGGCGTACTCCAGGCCGTGGAGAACGTGAACACCGAGATCGCCGAAAATATCATGGGCATGGACGCCCTGCGCCAGACCACCCTGGACAATCTGATGATCGACCTGGACGGCACCGAGAACAAGGGCCGCCTGGGTGCCAATGCCATTCTCGGCGTATCCATGGCCACCGCCCGCGCAGCCGCCAATTTCATGGGCATGCCCCTGTACCGCTACCTGGGCGGTGTCAACGCCAAGCTGCTGCCCACCCCGATGATGAACGTCATCAACGGCGGCGAGCACGCCCCGAACAACCTGGACATCCAGGAGTTCATGATCCTGCCGCTGGGCGCGGAGACCTTTGCCGAGGCCCTGCGCATGGGTTCGGAGACCTTCCATGCCTTGCAGAAAATCCTGAAAAAAGACGGCATGGTCACCTCCGTGGGCGACGAGGGCGGCTTCGCCCCCAACCTCCCGAGCCACAAGGCAGCCTTCGAGTATCTGATGCGCGCCATCACCGAGGCGGGCTACGAGCCCGGCAAGGAAATCGCCCTGGCCATCGACTCTGCCGCCAGCGAGTTCTACAAGAACGGCAAGTACATCTTCAAGGGTGAAGGCCGGGAGTTCGACGCCGCAGGGCTGGTGGACTTCTACAAGGAGATGACGAGCACCTTCCCGCTAATCTCCATCGAGGACGGTCTGGCCGAAGGCGACTGGGACGGCTGGAAGCTCATGACCCAGGCCATGGGCAATACCATTCAGCTGGTGGGCGACGACATCTTCGTCACCAACCCGGACATCCTGGCCCGGGGCATCGACGAGGGTGTGGCCAACTCCATCCTCATCAAGCTGAACCAGATCGGCACCGTGACCGAGACCCTGGACACCATCGAGATGGCCAAGCAGGCCGCCTACACCACGGTCATCTCGCACCGCTCCGGAGAGACCGAGGACCACTTCATCGCGGACCTGGCCGTGGCCATGAACGCAGGTCAGATCAAGTCCGGCTCCCTGTCGCGCTCCGACAGGCTATCCAAGTACAACCAGCTGGTGCGCCTGGAAGAGGACTTGGAGGACGACGGCATCTACTTCGGCCCTATCATGGGCGAGCAGTGGTTCGACATGGACTAAACGCGCTTTGATTCTTTCGAGGGCGTTGTTGCTGCGGGGCATGCAGAGCCTCACGTATTCTTTGATACGCTTCGGCCCTGCATGCCCCTGGCGCCTAGCCCTCGAAATTTCAAAACGCGTTTAGACATCTGAAAACGATCTGCACCTAAATCGTTGAAAATGACGGGGCCAGTCCGCCTGGCCCCCGAAATTTCAAAATGCTTTTGAACTGGGGAGCTTTATCCTGTTGAGCCATTTGGCTCCTGAATCTTAGAACAGTTTTAATGCTGGAGGCTTTCGCAAAGGAATCCCTCCAGCATGACATTTTTAGTGTTAGGCATCGCGAGTGGCCGTTCAGAAATGGTCAGATGCGCGGCGCAAGAAAGGTTCAAAATCGTAGCGTATCAAAACATACGTGAGAGTTTGAACCTTTCGCGGCAACAAAGCAGATGGCCGCTTATCAACAGCCACCTCACGGAGAAATGAAATGATACTATTGGATGGAAAAGCAACGGCTGCTGCTATCCGCGCCGAAATCAAGGACCGGGTCCAGGCCCTGGAAAAGACCCATGGCCGCACCCCTGGCCTGGCAGTGATCCTGGTGGGCGAGGACCCGGCGTCCCAGGTCTACGTGCGCATGAAGGAAAAGGGCTGCGCCGAGACCGGCATCCGCTCCCTCCCCCATCGCCCGGAAGCCTCCATCTCCCAAGACGCGCTCATGGACCTGATCCGCGAGCTCAACGCCGACGACAGCGTGGACGGCATCCTGCTGCAACTGCCCCTGCCCAAGGGACTCGATTCCCAGGCTTGCCTGAACCTCATTGATCCCGGCAAGGACGTGGACGGCTTCCACCCCATCAATGTGGGCAAGCTGGCCTTGGGCCTGCCGGGCTACCGCTCCTGCACCCCCGCCGGGATCATTGAGCTGCTCAAACGCTTCGATATCAAGACCAGCGGCAAGAAGGCCGTGGTGCTGGGCCGCTCCAACATCGTGGGCAAGCCCATGGCCTTGATGCTCATCGAATACGGCGACCAGGGCAACGCCAGCACCACCATCGTGCACTCGCGCACCCCGCTGGAAGACCAGAAGGCCTTCTGCCAGGAGGCCGACATCGTCATCGCCGCCGTGGGCCAACCCCTGCACGTCAAGGGCGACTGGATCAAGGAAGGGGCCGTGGTCGTGGACGTGGGCATCCACCGCAGCGACGACGGACTGGTAGGCGATTGCGACTTTGCGGCCATGAAGGACAAGTGCTCGGCCATCACCCCAGTGCCCGGCGGCGTGGGCCCCATGACCATCGCCCAACTACTGCTGAACACCATGCAGGCTTACGAGGACCACGTCGGGGCCTAGCCACGGCATCGGTGGGAACCGCACGAGCCGTTCCCACCTCCTCCAAACCCAGAACCCGCTCATCCAGCACCGGGCTTATTTGTTGGGAAACTCTGGGGAAAGACCTGGATTACTCAGCCATCCTGAACCCGTTGCGCCCATCCTGCTTGACGCGATACATGGCGTCATCCGCCTGCTTGACCAACATTCGGGCGTCAGCGCCATGCTCGGGATACTGGCTTGCGCCAACACTCACACTCACGTTCACCGTGCCCACGGACAATTGCACTGGGCGACCCACAGCCGCCACGATCTCAGCGGCGATGCCGGAGACCACCCCACTGTCGGACGGATTCCAGAGCAGGAGGCCGAATTCGTCGCCCCCCAGACGGGCGGCCACATCCGACTCACGCAGCCTGGCCCGAATCCGTTCGGACATCTCCACGAGCAACTCGTCACCCACCTGATGCCCATGGCTGTCGTTGACGGACTTGAAATTGTCGAGGTCCATGTACAAAACGGCCAGCCGTTCCCCCGAGCGTTTGGCCTGGGCCAGCATCCGCTCCAGGGTCTGCTCGAACAGGAATCGATTGGGCAAGCCGGTCAGGCTGTCGGTGGTGGCGCGGCGGGTCAGTTCATGCTCAGCCATCTTGCGCCCGCTGATGTCCTCGGCCACACCTTCCAGGCGAATCAATTCATCTTCCTTGCCGAGGGTGGCCTTGATGTTCAGCGAAACCCAGATACGTGAACCGTCGCGCCTCATGATTTCCAGTTCCTGGTCCCGGATCTCCCCGTCGCGGTGCAAAGAGGCCAGGAGCAGTTCCCGCTGGTTGGCATTGGCATAAATCTGTTTGGCGATGTTCTGCACCTCGGCCACCATCACGTCCGGAGTCTCATAGCCCAACAGCTCAGCCATGGCCGGATTGACGGTCAGGAAACGGCCCTCCGGGGTGGAAGTGAAAATGCCCAGGCCGGAGTTCTCAAAAATGTTGCGGTAAATCTCCTCGGCCTCGCGCAGACGGCGTTCCACGCGCTTCAACTCGGTGAAATCCGTCAGTACCCCGACAATACCAATGCGCTTGTCCCTGGAATCGCTGACCAGCCCTTCCTGCACCACCACGTCGCGTCTGCCGCTGCCCCGGGTACGGACCCAGGACTCGAAACGCTGCATGGCCGCCCCGCTGGCCGATAGCAAGCGGTTGTCGGCCTCTTCCCACTGCTCCAGGGTCTCGCCCGGGATCAGCTCCGAGGTGGGCTTGCCCAGCACGGCCTTGCGCTCCAGGCCCATGAACTCCTCAAAGGCCTTGTTCACGTGCCGGATGCGTCCGGTACGGTCCTTGAAAAACACCGGGTTGGGCAAGGTATCCATGACAGCCTGCAGGAACAGATGCCCGTCGCGCAGTTCGCGTTCGGCCAGCCGGGCGGTGGTCACATCCACCACAGCGCCCTCCACACAGCCGTCCTCGGGATGGATATGGGCCCACAGGGAGACGATCTTGCGCTTGCCGTCAGGCCGTTTGATCGTGATCTCGAAGCCCTCGACCCGGCCCTCCTTGTTCAAGGCGTGGACGAGTTCCAGCTGCTGGTCCGGTTCGGCATAGATGTCCTTGGGTGTGCAACGCTCCACGAAGTCGGCCTCGCTCTCGTAGCCGAACATCCTGGCCGCGGCCGTGTTGCCCATCAACACGCGGCTGCCGTCCACCAGGATGCGCAAAATGCCCACCGGGGAGGCCTCGTACAGATGTCTGTACTGCTCCTCGCTGCGGCGCAGGCCCTCGTAGCGTTTCTCGCTGTCCCGCAGGCGCTGCTCAAAGGCCGCGTTGCTGTTCCTGCCGGAAAACAACCGCTTCAGAACCAGCCCCAGGGCCGTGCACAGCCCGAGCAGGGTCAACCCCAGCAGGAGCAGCTGCCAGACGGGAACAAGATATGTGCTTGCAAACAAATCCATAATCACTGCCTGTGAGGATTCTGTGGATGAGCCGAAAAATGATTCCGACTGCTGCCTCATTTACCCCTGAAACGCAACTTCCGCAAACATGGAGCAGTCCCCTTTTTGCATATTCCCCCTGTTCATTGTACGTCGGATGCGCAGCAAAGACCCGCTTTTCAGGAGGGCCTCATGGATCTTTCGATACTCGACGGGCTCGGTCCCCAGGGCAAGAACGACTATCTCCGTTTCCTGCTCTGGCACTATCGCGTAGTGGACGCCTTCTGGTTCATCCGCGTGGAGGAACAGTTCGGCCGGGAGACCGCCGAAAAGCTCAACGAACGGGTCTGGGGCAAATGCGGCCAACTGGGCGCGCGCGAACTGACCCGGAGCTTCGATATCACCGGGGGCGGCCTGTCCGCATTTGTGCGCGCCATGCGGCTCTTTCCGTGGTGCATCCTGGTGGGCTACGAGATCCAGGAAAACGAGGACGAAGTCATCATCCAGGTCCCCCACTGCCCGCCACAAGAGGCACGTCTGGCCCGGGGGCTGGGTGAATATTGCTGCAAGGAGATGCACCGGGCCGAATTCTCGCAGTTCGCCACCGAGGTGGACCCGCGCATCAGAACCGAATGCCTCTTCGCCCCTCCCGACCCGCACCCCAAGGAAGTCTTTTGCAAGTGGCGGTTCACTCTGGTATCCGATGCTCAGCAACACGACCAGCAAGGAGAAACCAGCATATGAAACTGATCAGCCCATCCTTTGACGAAGGCGCGGCCATCCCCATCCAGTACACCGGCGACGCCAGCGATTTCTCTCCCGCCATGGAGTGGGACGAGGCCCCCGAAGGAACCGAAAGCTTCGCCCTCATCTGCGAGGACCCCGACGCCCCGGCCGGGACCTGGACCCATTGGCTCATCTACGGCATCCCGGGTGCGGCCTTCCGCCTGTCCCCCAAGATGCCCGTCATGGGCGAGCACCCCTCGGGGCTGCGTCAGGGACTGAACAGCTGGGGACGCATCGGCTACGGTGGTCCCTGCCCGCCAAGCGGCACCCACCGTTACTTCTTCACCCTGTATGCCCTGGACAGCATGCCGGACCTGCCCCCCGAGGCCAGCCGCGCACAGCTGGAACAGGCCATGGAAGGACACGTCCTGGCCACGGCGCAGACCATGGGCACCTACACCCGCTAGCTGTTTCCCCGATCTTTTTTTTTCCGCCCAGGCACCACAGGTGCCTGGGCGGCTGTTTTTTTGCTCCTCTTTCTGGTAGCTTGCGCCAATGATCCCCCAGCTCTTGCACGGAGGTCCCATGCCACACCAGAAACTCCTGATCCTCAGCCTCGTGCTGCTGGCCGCTCTTCTGAGCTGCACCCCGGTCCCCACGACCCTGGCTCCCGTGCCCGACGACCTGCCCGAGGAGGCATCGGCCTATCCCCTGGACGCGGTCCTCGCCATGCGGGGCATCGTCGGCCACCTCCAGGGCAAGACCCTGAGCGGGGTGAACTTCAGCCCCGATGCGCACCATGCCCTGGCCGCCCACGGCTTCGACTACCCTGACTTCCGGGTCCAAGATCACAGGTTGCTGCACTACACATCCCGCGAAGACGGCCCCGTGGGCCGCTACGCCAGCGGCGCGGTCACCCTGACCGACCGCTACGAACGTGGGGCCGGGTTGGTCTACAGCACCCTGTATACCCTTGGGGAAAAGGGACTGAACATCGACGTGGCCCAGGCCACCCCCTTCTATACCACGACCCCGAAGATCCGGGTCTTCCTGGTGCCAAAGGATGGCCTGCCTGCGCCGGCAGCGGCTTGGACCGACACCTTCGAAGCCATGCGCAGGCTGAACTCCATGCCCAAGGACGGCCTGGCAGATGCCCGGCTCCTGGATACCCACGCCCTGGCCGTATTCCTGCTGGACCGCACCGCTCCTGATGCGGTCGTCCAGTTGTCCTTGGACATCCCGGAGCTGAGACGCATCCTGCCCATCGTCGACCTGAGTCCAGAGGACTACCGCGATTATAATGGTTGGCGCGTGGCCATCGTGCAGGTCAAGCCTGCCATGCAAGCCGGGCTGTAAGTCCCTTTCAGAAAACGAAAAAACCGGTCCTGCATCGCCATGCAGAACCAGTTTGTAATTGCGAAGACAAACAAGGGGCTGTCCTCAACCTCACGAATATCCACGGCCACATCTTCCTGCCGGACTCAGGACAGGCGATTCAAAAGCGTGTGGATGCCAGGCGGGGGGCGAGGCGAGGCCATGACCCTATCGGCGAGGATTCAACCCCTCCGATGCAACGAAGCAGACATCCGCTTTTCAAACACCTGACAACGCGAAATCCACCGCTGCCAAAGCATGCAAACGGGTGGTGTCATGCAGGGGCAGTGGTGAATCCTGCGGCCCCACCAACAAAGGAATCTCGGTACAGCCAAGCACCACGGACTGCGCGCCCCGGGCGGCAAGAGCAGCGATGATCTCAACGTACCGGGCTCTGGATTCGTCTCGCAGCTTGCCCTTGACCAGTTCCTCAAAGATGATGCGATCCACATCGGCCCGCTGGCCCGCATCCGGGACAAGCACCTCAATGCCATGCTGCCCGCTCAGCCTGCCCGAATAGAAATCCAGTTCCATAGTGAAGCGGGTCCCCAGCAACCCTACACGTGTCTGCCCGGCGGCCTTCACGGCCCTGCCCGCAGCATCGGCAATGTGCATCAGCGGCACGGAAAGGCGCTGCTGCACCTGGGGGGCCACGTTGTGCACGGTATTGGTACAAATCAGGACACAATCAGCCCCCTGGTCAACCAACGATTGCGCGGCGTCGCCCACAACCCCAGCCAGACCAACCCAATCGCCGCCGCACATCAGATCGTAGATTTCCTGAAAATCAAAGGAACGCATCAGGAGATCGGCGGAATGCACACCGCCCAGCCGCGCCGCCACCTCGCGGTTGATGATGCGATAGTATTCGATGCTGGATTCCCAACTCATGCCGCCCAGCAGTCCGATGGTCTTCATCTCCACCTCCGATGAAATGTCATCCAGTCACGCCGCCCACCGGCGTTAGGCCAGGGCATCCCCCGGGCGGACACCCGTTCGACTCTCTTCGCTCTTACCGACTCAGATAATAATAGCCCACACCCACCAACGTCACCGCTGCAACACGCAGGGCCTGGTTGGCGGCGATGAGCTTCAAGGCCAGACGAGGTTTGAAGATGCCCGCGTAAAAGGGGAACTGATGCCTAAAGGCCCGCATGGGCGAGGACAAGACGTTGCCCAGCAGTAGCGCCAGCACGATCTCACGGGTGCCCAGACTGCCGTCGGCCAGGAGCGCCCCGGCCGTGGCCAGTCCGGCCGTGAACTCGGCGGCCACGTGAAAGACCACGATGCCCATGGCCTTGGGCGGCAGCCAGGAAAACACCCCCACATGATCGCTCATGAACTGCTCCATGAACGTAAACCCGCCCAGCTTGTTCACAAAGAAAATCAGGATATAAATGGGTACGGTGATGCGCAGGATCTTATGGATGCGCTTCTTGAACCGTGCCCAGGTCTGCACAAGGGCGTCCCTCCAGTTACGGCTCTGCTGCTCGTCCAAACGGCAAACCACGCAACCCTCGGGCAAGGGCGGCAGCAGCAGACGTCCCATGACCAGAATGAATGCGGTGCGCAGGAACGCAGCGAACAGGGTCAGCCCCACATAGGTCACCGCCGCGTCGCCGATGAACGGCACGGTGATGAAGAACATGGTGGGCAGATGCAGGAAATAGGTTGGCAGGCTGTTGAACAGGTTGGAGAGCATCAACTCGCGATCGGAAAGCTTGCCCTGTTCGTGGGCCTCGGCCAGCATGGTGTTCGCCGTGATCCCCGAAAAGAAGGCCATGGAAAAAGACGCGCCCGTGATGTCCTTCAGACGTGCCACGCGCGTCAGCGGCTGGGCCAGTTTGGCCACGACACGAGTCCAGTTCAGGGCCTCGATGAGATTGCCCACCATGAGTCCCACGGAGATGAAGAACATCAGGCGCAGCAGAGGCCAGCCCAAACCATTCCACAACGTTTGCAGATCGAAATCCATGCCTACGGCCTAATCCTTGAGTTTTTCGATTTCAGCGGCGGGCATGTCAAAACAATGTTCCTCCGCCGGGAAGGTCCCTTCCTCCACCTCCTTGCGGAAGTCCTCCATGGCGGCCACGGCGGCACGGCCCAGTTCGGCATAGCGCTTGACGAACCGGGGGGTGAAGCGATCGAAGAGCCCCAGCACATCGTGAGTGACCAGGACCTGACCATCGCAGTGCGGGCCGGCTCCGATGCCGATGGTGGGGATGGACACGGCCTCTGTAATCAGCTGGGCGATGGGTGCAGGCACGGCCTCCAGCACCAGGCTGAAGCATCCGGCCTCCTCCAGCAGGCGGGCCTCATCCACCAGGGCGCGCCCGGCCTTTGCCGTCTTGCCCTGGACCTTGAAGCCACCCAGCTTGGCCACGCTCTGGGGCGTCAGCCCGATATGGCCCATGACGGGGATATCCGCAGCGACGATGGCCCGGACGCGCGACAGCATGCGCGCCCCCCCCTCAAGTTTGATGGCACCGGCCCGGCCTTCGGCCAGAAAACGACCGGCATTGCGCACGGCCTCTTCATCGCAGGTCTGATAGGACATGAACGGCATGTCGCCCACCACCAGTGCCCGCTCGGTGCCCCTGGACACGGCGCGGGTGTGATGGACCATGGCGTCCATGCCCACGGCCAACGTGTCCGGCTGCCCCAGACCGACCATGGCCAGCGAATCTCCCACAAGGATCATGTCCACACCGCTGGCGTCAGCCAATCGGGCCAGCACGGCGTCATAGGCCGTAAGCATCGAAAGCTTGCGCCCCCCCTTGCGGGAAACCACACCCGGAACCGTCATTTTGTCTGTCATCTCGATCTCCTTGTTGCCCTGGCCCCGTCGGGGCGCGGCGCACAGCCTAACAGCCTGCACACGCCAATGACAAGCACCGCGCAGTCAACGAAAAAGGCCCCCCTCTCGCGAGGGGGGCCTTTCAGCATTCTGCACTACCGCCGCAACGCTTGCTCGCACTGCGGCAGCGAATAAGGTAACCGGTTACACTTCCTGCATCATCCAGACCATGCGGCCCAAAATGCGGTCCTTGTACTCGTCGAAGGTGAAGTGCTGGTCCGCGTGGCCCTCGTTCTCGGCCCGCAACACGAAGCGAGTCTTGTCAGCCTCCAGGAACACACGACGAATGACCAGCCCCTCGAAGGGCAGCAGAACGCCGTAGATCTCCCCGGAAAGCACAGTGAGTTGATCACGGTCCAGGCCCACGAATGCGCCTCGGCGGATCATGGGTTCCATGCCGCCGCCGTCCATCTTGACCACGAGCAGGGACTTACGGTCAAAGCCCATGGGAATTGTCAGTTTCCCGGCTGCCACAGGTTTCCACTGACCGGACTCGGAGGTCCCGCCAGCCATGGCGTAATAACTGACCACCTTGGCCGAGGCCATGGGGTCGCCATAGGGGGAGGCATCTTCGCGCACAGTTTCGGACAAGGCCGGCTGATCAAAGGGTTGATACCCTTCCTTGGTCTTGATGTGACGAGGGCCTCGGCTTGAAGCCAACCAGTCGGGGTTCAACCCGAACTCACGAAAAAGGGTGAGATACCAGTCTGCGGGCACGGAATCCCTGCGCTTGGCATCGGAGATGCTGGACTGGCGAATGCCGAGGACTGTGGCGAGTTCTACCTGAGTCCTCGTCCCTGTAGCTTCCTTAATCCGATCCACCACGGGGCCGAATCCTTCTCCATATTTCTTGCCTGATTTTCCCATAAACATTCCTTCCCTATCTTTTCCCAGATTTTAACTATTGACAGCTTATTCGTTAACCTTATATAGGCTTTAGCAATGACTATCCAATCAAAAGAAACAAGTCAATTACTTGAAGCAAATACCCCCCCGCGTCAAGCCAAGCTCCGTGCCTGGCTTGTGCTCAACGGGTTCGCCATGGGTGAACTCGCCAAGCGTCTCGGGGTACATCCGTCCATGATCACCCGCATCGTCAAGGGTGAATCAGCCCCGGCCAGACGCATCGAGCAATTGGCCGAACTGGGTGTGCCACAGGAGCTTCTACCTGTTCCGTCCCGTCCACCGGGACGTCCACCCGGCACGAAAAACAAATAGCCTACCCGCCTGACTCAAAAGCGTGTCCGATATCCGTGCAGAGCATCGATGAGGAGACAAAAAAAAGATTGTTCGAAGACACGTCCCAGGGGACTGCTGGCCTGCCCAGCCGATAGGTCCGGTGCACTACATCTCTCACCGTCCTCTACCAATACTATTATCCCCTCAGCGCGACCTGAGGCCACGCTATAATGTATACAAGCTCTGCCATTGTCAATGTCTTTCCGTAGTAAAAAGATCGGATTTACCCATAGGGTAATTCATAACCTCAACGTATAGACTGACTTAGACTCTACAAAAAAAATCTGCCCCTGATATTGCATTTTCAATGCTGCACAAAAAACCCGCCCCCCCAAGAGGGAGCGGGCTAATCATTCATCATGGGTCCAACTTGAACATCTATCTCATATATCTGAAGAACTCACTCTTAGGCGTCAGGATGACACGGGTATTGTTCTTCAAACTCTTCTCATAGGCTTCCATGCTGCGTTTGAAGGCGTAGAAATCGGGCGCCTGATTCAAGGCCTGGGCGTAGATAGCAGTCGCCTGACCGTCACCCTGGCCTTGCAGCATGGCGGACTCGCGTTCCGCATCAGCCAGGATCAATGCCCTGTCCTTGTCGGCATTGGACTTGATCTTGGCCGACTCTTCCTGACCCTCGGAACGGTACTGCTTGGCCTGGCGCTCGCGCTCAGCGCGCATCCGGCCAAAGATGGCCCGCTCATTCTCTGCGGGCAAGTCCGTACGCTTGATGCGCACGTCCACGATCTCGATGCCGTAATCCTTGACCAGTTCGGAGGCCCTGGCGGACACTTCCTGCATGATCTGGCCGCGTTTCTCGGCCACGACCTCGATCAGGGTGTATCCACCGAGCGCCACACGCAGCTGGGCGTAGACAATATCGTCAAGCCGGGCCAGGGCCCCGCGCTCATTGCGCACCGTGAGGTAATACTGCAACGGGTCCACGATGCGGTACTTGGTGAAATTGTCCACGATCATGTTCTTCTTGTCCTTGGTCAGGATCTCCTCGGGGCGGGCGTCGTACTCCAACACCCGGGAGTCGAAGAACAGCACGTTCTGAACAAACGGCTTTTTGACATGCAGACCGGGGAGCATGACGCCGCCCACGGGCTTGCCCAACTGCAGGACAATGGCCTTTTCGGTCTGATCCACGGTATACAGGCACTGCGTCAGCAGCACAAAGCCCAAGGCCACCACACCAAGGAGGATTATGGTCTTTTTACCCAACATTATTGCGTCCCTCCCTTGGTCGTCCCCTGCACCCGATCCAACGACAGATAGGGCAGAACCGAGCCCGCCACATCATCGCTGATGATGATCTTGTCCAACTCGGGGTTGGAAAGAATCTTTTCCATGGTCTCCAGATACAGACGCTTGCGGGTCACGTCCTTGGCTTTGTTGTATTCACGCATCACGGACAGGAACTTGTCGGCCTCACCCTTGGCAACCCTGATCCGGGTCTCCTTGTAGGCACCGGCCTGATTGATCAGCACGGCCGCCTGACCACGGGCCTTGGGCATCAGATCGTTGCGGTAGGCATCGGCCTCGTTGATGAAGCGGCTCTTGTCCTCCCGGGCGGAGGCCACGTCCTTGAACGCATCGACGACTTCCTTGGGCGGATGGACATTCTGCAGCTGCACGGCCAGCACGTTGATGCCGCATTCGTACTTGTCCAAGATGGACTGGAGCTGCACGCGGCATTCGTTCTGGATCTCAAGCTTGCCGGTGGTCAGCACCGCGTCGATCTTGTTGTAGCCCACAACCTCGCGCATGGCCGCCTCAGCCACGGACTTGACCGTGGCTTCCTGACCCTTCAAATTGAACAGATACTTCGCAGGGTCATTGATCTTGTACTGCACGATGTACTGCACATCCACGATGTTCTCGTCACCGGTCAGCATCAAGGATTCCTCAGGCGTCAGACGCGACTGCTGGGTAAACTCGCTGCGCCCCAGGCTCTGGAACCCCACCTCGACGCGGTGGACCTTGGTCACCTGCGGCTTGAGCACGGATTCGAAGGGAGCCGGCCAGTGGTAATGCGGACCGGGTTCAGTCTGGCTGTCAAATGCGCCAAAGCGCTTGACCACGCCCACCTCGTCGGGGCCGACGATGTAGATCCCCGATGCCAGCCACAGGAGCACGAGCACCCCAATCAGAATCTTCCAACCCGGAAAGCCCATGTTCTTGAACTTGTCGAAATTCACGTTCAGGTCGCCCAGGTTCGGCCCGCCGGGGCCGCCGGGGGGTCTCTGCCGTCGTTGCTGCAATTTTTCCCAATCCCAATTCATAATAGCATCCATTAAGTTTTCAATGTTACCAAGACCAAGGGCGGAAAGGCCGCTTCCCCGCGAAACCTTTCGTCTTTTCCACGTAATAATCGTGTGGTACTCACCGTTCACGGTAAAATGCGACTTGATTAATCACATAGCGGGGTTTAATCCTTATAAGTAGGAAATCCCTGTTGCGCCATGATAACGTTATATCACACGAGAGGATAGATGAAACCCGTCAATCGAGAGATTTTTCGCGCTTACGACATCCGGGGCGTCGTGGACAAAGACTTCGACGATGAATGGGTCGAGGTCCTGGGCAAGGCCTGTGGCACCTATTTCCGCCGCCAGGGCCTGACCCAGGCCGTGGTGGCCCATGACTGCCGCCATTCCTCGCCGGGCTATCAGAGGCGCATGATTAGTGGCCTGACATCCACAGGCGTGGACGTGGTTTACCTGAATATGGTGGCCACCCCGCTGCTCTATTTCGCGATCAAGAAGCTCGGCCACAAGGCCGGGGTGATGATCACCGCCAGCCACAACCCACCGGAATTCAACGGATTCAAGGTCTGGGCCGGAGAGTCCACCATCCATTCCGAAGAAATCCAGGAAGTTTACCGCATCATGGCCTCCGGGGAATTCGAGACTGGCAGCGGCCTGGCCTCGGCCCACGACATCGTGCCCAGCTATCTGAACGACCTGGCCTCACAGGTGACGCTGGCGCGCCCGGTCAAGGTCGTCCTGGACGGCGGCAACGGGTCGGGAGGCGAAGTCTGCGCCGAGTTGCTGCGGCGTATCGGGGCCGACGTCATCGAACAATACACCCGTCCTGACGGTAATTTCCCCAACCACCACCCCGACCCCACAGTGCCCAAGTACATGACCGACCTCATCAAGCGGGTCCCGGCAGAAGGCGCTGAACTGGGCATCGGCCTGGATGGCGACGCCGACCGCATCGGCGTCATCGATGAAACAGGCAAAATGATCTACGGCGACCAACTGCTGACCATCTATGCCCGCGACATCCTGACCCGCCTTCCCGGCGCATCCATCATCGGCGAGGTCAAGTGCACCCACCTGATGTACAAGGACATCGCCGAGCACGGGGGCAAGCCCATCATGAACGCCACCGGACATTCGCTGATCAAGGCCAGAATGCAGGAGACCGGCGCGCTCCTGGCAGGCGAGATGAGCGGGCACATGTTCTTCGCAGACCGCTACTACGGTTTTGATGACGCCCTTTACTCGGCCATGCGCATCGTGGATATCCTGGCGCGCGCTCCGGGCAAACCCCTCAGCAGCTACCTCGCCGACTGGCCCAAGACATTCAATACCCCCGAGCTCCGCCAGGACTGCCCGGACGCCATCAAGTTCGACGTGGTCAGGCGGGCCCAGGAGTTTTTCAAGGGCAAATTTGATGTCATCGACGTGGACGGGGTGCGCATCGTGTTCCCCGACGGCTGGGGCCTGCTTCGGGCCTCCAACACCCAGCCCGTGCTGGTGCTGCGCTTCGAGGCCGAAAGCCCTGAGCGCCTGGAAGAGATACGCAAGGTCATCGAGGTTCCCCTGGCCGAATGGATCAAGGAAATGAGCTGACCGCCAGCGAGGCGGAGGAAAAACACCATGCCCAAGATACTCGTCGCCAATGCCATGGAACGCTGCATCGGCTGCCATTCCTGCTCCCTGGCCTGTGCCCGGCTGGTGCACGACAGCCTGTCCTGGACCCGCGCCGGCATCCGCATCGGATCGGCCGGCGGCCTGTCCACGGGGTTCGAAGCCACACTTTGCGTGGCTTGCGACCCGGCGCCCTGCGCCGAGGCCTGTCCCACAGGGGCCTACAGCCAGCGCAAGGGCGGCGGGGTCAAGGTCAAGCGTGAGGTCTGTATCCGCTGCGGCGAATGCGCCAAGGTCTGCCCCGTGGGCGCCATCAGCATGAGCCTTGAGGACGGCTTCCCGTACGTCTGCATCCACTGCGGACGATGCGTGTCCTACTGCCCGCACGAATGCCTGGAATTGACGGCGGTAATCAAACGCCGCAGCCGCCCCCTGCCCGGGGAAACGATCAAGGGAGACCTCCATGAGTGACCGTCCGTTCCACATCATGCATCTGGACATGGCGACCGGGCGCGGCGAGCGTTCGGATTTCCTTTCCCCGGCCCAGTGCTTGGGCGGATCCGGGCTGGCGGCCAAGCTCTTTGAAAAGTTCGGCCACACCGACCTGCCCGCCCTGCATCCCGATCAGCCGCTGATCTTCGCCATCGGCCCCCTGACCGGGCACTTCCCGCTGATGAGCAAGGTGGTCTGCGGGTTCAAGTCCCCCTACAACGAGCAATACGCCGAGTCCCATGCGGGCGGACGACTGGCCCTGTCCCTGCGCTTCGCGGGCTACGACGCCCTGGTCATTACGGGCCGAGCGGCGCGCCTGTCCGCGCTGTTTGTGGCCGGACAGAGGCTGCGCCTGGACGACGTGGAATACATGCGCGGGCGTGATGTCTTCACCACGGGCAAATACCTGCGCCACCGGGCCGGGTCCGGCGGACACCGCAGCATCTTCCGCATCGGCCCCGCGGGCGAAAACCTCTGCTCCTACGCCTGCATCAATGTGGACTCCTTCCGCCATTTCGGACGGCTGGGCTCCGGCGCGGTCATGGGGGCCAAGAACCTGAAGGCCGTGGTCGTGGAAGGCGACCGCGAACTGCCCCTGGCCGGAGGCAAGGAGTACAAGGAGCTCTTCAAGTCCATCTATGCCGACCTGACCGCCACGGACATGATGAGCAAGTATCACAACCTGGGCACCGCCGAAAATCTGCTGGCGCTGAACGAACTCTCGGCCCTGCCCTGGAACAACCTCCAGAAGACCAAAAGTCCCGAGATCGAGGGCATCTCGGGAGAGCGCATTGCTGAACAGCTACTGCTCAAACAAACCGCCTGCTCGGGCTGCCCGGTGGGCTGCATCCACATCGGCCTGTTGCGCGAAAAATTCGCCGACGAAAACGAATACCTCTACCGCCAGGTCTCCTACGATTACGAGCCGGTGTTCGCCTGCGGCTCCATGCTGGGCTTAACCAACGCCTCGGAGGTCCTGGCCGTGCTGGACGCCTGCGAACGCCAGGGCATGGATGTGATGAGTGCGGGGGTGGCCCTGGCCTGGGCCGCCGAGGCCTTGGAAAAGGGCCTGATCAGCGAACAGGAGACCCTCCTACCCCTGGCCTTCGGCGATTCCAAGGGCTTCGTCGCGGCCATGGACTGTCTGGGAGGACGGACCAACGATTTCTACGAGATCCTGGCCCGCGGGGCCATGGTCGCCGCCGAGCACTACGGGGGCGAGGACTTCGCCTGCGTCTTGGGCCAGGAGATGGCCGGCTACGCCACGGGCGAGGTCTTCTACGTCTCCCAGTCCATGGGCTTTCGGCATTCGCACTTGGACAGCGGCGGCTATTCCTACGACCAGACCGCCAAGGACAAGGACGTGGACAAGGCCGTGGACTTCCTGGTGAAGGACGAACGCGGTCGGGTGATGTTGACCAGCATGGTCTCCTGTCTGTTCGCGCGCAAAATCTACTCCGGCGAGCGCGTGGCCGAGGCCCTGTGTTCCGTGGGCCTCGCCGACACCGCCGCGAACCTCGACGCCAAAGCCGACGAGATGCAGCGTCTGCGCTGGCGGCTGAAGCTGGCCACGGGCTTCGACCCCACCGAGGCCCGCGTACCCAAGCGCTTCATGGAGGTGGTCACCTGGAAGGGTGCCATGGACCCGGCCTATCTGGCGGCATTGCAGACGCGCTACACGCAGTCCATCCTGGAGCTTGGTGCAGCCCCGGCTCCTGAGCCTGGCCCAGACCCGAAGTAGTCCTCGATCTCCAAGACTGCGCGCCCCGGGTGCTGCCTGGTCACAGACCACACCTCCCAGCGACGTCGCCGCTGCGGGTGGTCCAGGGCCGGGCTGGACCTTGGAGCCGTGGCGTCGTATTCTTTACTCGTACAACCCCTGAAATACTCGTCATCAATCTTCGAGAGTGGATACGTGCGCAAAAAAATCATCATCGCCATCCTGCTGTTCGCCGCGTCGGCCCTGGCCCTGTTCTGGACCACCCATCGCGGTACCGGCAAAATCGAAATCCTGAAGACTGTCAGGGTGGAACGCGGAGAGGTCCGCAACCAGTTGGAGGCCACGGGCATCATCAAGGCCCAGGTGGGGGCCATCGTCAAGATCGGGGCCCAGGCCACCGGACGCATCACCCGGATGAACGTCCGCGTGGGCGACCCGGTCAAACAGGGCGACCTGATCGCGGCCATTGACGACCGCGAGCTGAAAGCCTCCGAGGCCGAAGCCGAGGCCCGCCTGGATCGCGCCAGGGCCGATCTGTCCCGCACCAAGACGACCGCCCCCTTGCTGATCACCGAGGCCGAGGCAGAGATGGAGGCCGCAGCCGCCCAGCTGAACTACGCCGTGCTGAGCTTCGAACGCCAGCGCCAATTGGCCGAAGCCGATCTGGTGGCCAAGGACGCCCTGGACGACGCGCGCCAGAACGCGGCAGTCAAGAAAAGCGCCCTGCGCGCCAAAGTCTCGGCCCTGGAACGGATACGCTCCGAGACCGCCGAGGACCAGCGCAAGGCAGCCAAGTCCCTGGCCCAGGAGCGGGCCGCCCTGGACTCCATCCGCACCAAACTCTCCTACACGCGCATCATCAGCCCGCTGACGGGCGTGGTCAGCCAGGTAGCCGCCCAGGAAGGCGAAACCGTGGTCACGGGCCTGGAAGTGGCCAACCTGATCACCGTGCTCGACCCCACGCGCCTGGAGATGTGGATCTACGTGGACGAGACGGACATCGGTCGGGTCATCCCGGGCCTGCCTGTGGATTTCCAGGTGGACGCCTACCCCGGTGACGTCTTCAGCGGCAGCATCGACCAGATTTACCCCGAGCCCGAAATCCGCGACAACATCGTCTACTACCAGGCCCTGGTGCGTCTGGAGAAGGAGCAGGCCCTGCGCCTGCGCCCGGAGATGACCACCCAGTGCCAGGTCATCGTGGAGATCAAAAAGGATGTTCTGGCCCTGCCCAATGCCGCCCTGAAGTGGGTGGATGGACAGCAGGTGGTGTTCGTGTCCGACGACTCCGGGGTGCGCAAGGTGAGCCCGGAACTGGGCCTGTCCGGAGTCACGCACTCCGAGGTGCTCTCGGGCCTGTCCGCGGGCGATGCCGTGGCCACCCAATTGGTGCTGCCCGGCCAGAAAAAGAAGGAGGACTAGCCCATGGGCGACGCCCCCCTCATCCGTCTGGAAGGCGTGTCCAAGCGCTACGTTCAGGGCGAATTGACCACCGAGGTCCTGAAGGGGCTCGACCTGACCATCAACCGGGGTGATTTCGTTGCCCTGCAAGGCCCCTCGGGCTCGGGCAAGTCCACTTTGTTGCATATTCTTGGCCTGCTGGACCGGCCCACCACGGGCCGCTACCTGCTGTCGGGCCAGGATGTGTCCTCCATGGACGACGACGCCCAGTCCGGAGTGCGTAACACCCAGTTCGGCTTCGTGTTCCAGAGTTTCTACCTGATCCCCTACGCCTCGGCCCTGGAAAACGTGCTGCTGCCCGGACTGTACGGAACCAAATCACGTCGCGAGCTCACCCTGCGCGCCCAGGAGATCCTGGACCAGGTGGGACTGACGGACCGGGCGGGGTATCGCCCCTCCCAACTCTCCGGCGGGCAGCAGCAGCGAGTGGCCCTGGCCCGTGCGTTGCTGAACCGGCCCGCCGTGATTTTCGCCGATGAACCCACGGGCCAACTCGACTCCACCACCAGCGGCGAAATCATGTCTCTGCTGGCCCAGATCAATGCGGGGGGCACCACCGTGATCATGGTCACCCACGACGAGGAGACGGCCTCCTACGCAGCCTCCTCCATACAGATGCTGGACGGGGCCATTGCGCAAAGCGACTGAGACCCTCGTCACCCTGGGCCGTGTCTTTGGTTTCGCCCTGGAAGCGGTCTGGGCCTACAAGCTGCGTAGCGTATTCGTCACAGCGGGCATCGCCATGGGCATTGCCGCGCTCACGGTGATCGTGACCAGCGTGGACGGTGCCCAGCGCAAGGCCCTGGAGATTGTGGACATGTTCGGGCCCGATGCGGTCTTCGTCCTGGGCGGGGACATCAAGAGCCGCGCCGTGGGCAGGCGCACCATGACCCTGTCCTGGGAGGACGCCCGCAGGCTCAAGCAATCCCTGCCCGGGGCGTACCTGGTGGTGCCCATGCGCGCCAAGACCGGCGTCATGGCTCGCCACGCCGGCAAGAGTAAAGAGATCCCCGTGGTGGTTGGCGCCACCGAATCCTACGCCGAGGTCTGGAACTGGCCCCTGTCCGAAGGTCGGGACATCAACCTCCAGGATGTGTCCCTGGGGGCCAAGGTGGGACTGATCGGCGACCAGGTCGCCGAGGAACTCTTCGGGGACGAGTCGCCCATCGGCAAGGTGGTCTTCCTGGGCGATCTGCCCGTGCAGATCATCGGGCGGCTGTCCTACCGGGGATTCACGGGCGGCGGGTCGAGCATCGACGAACGCATGATCATCCCCCTGACCACCCTCACCCAGCGCTTCAACATGAATCGCAAATACTTCCGCGCCCTGCGCATCAAATTCCACGACCCGGAGCGCATGAGCGTGCATGTGGAGAACACCCGCTCGCTGCTGCGGCACCTGCACGGGCTGAAGGATGGCGAAGACGACGACTTCAGCATCCTGACCGCCGACGAGATCCTGAAATTCATCGGCATGCTCAAGGGCGGACTGGTGGTCTTTCTGGGGGTCACGGCCACAGTGGCCATGCTGGTCGGCGGTTTCGTGCTGGCCAACCTGTTCTACATCAGCGTCAGCGAACGAACCTCGGAAATCGGGCTGCGCAAGGCTCTGGGGGCCAAGGCCTGGACCATTACGGCGCAGTTCCTGTTCGAGGCCGCCATCCTGACCATCGCCGGGGCGCTCATCGGCATGGGCCTGGGCCTGGGCCTGGGACAAATGCTGACCCGCTTGGGAATTCTGGAAATCCAGTTCTCGCTCAAGGCCTTTGTCCTGGCACTCAGCTCGTCCGTGACCGTGGGCATGGTCTTCGGCATCCGCCCCGCACGCAGTGCCGCCCGGCTGGATGCGGTCACCGCCCTGCGCGGCGACAGTTCTTGACTTGACGCCCGCCCGGAGCGCCCGATAGAAAACACCCGGCCCCAGGCCCTCAACTCACAAGGATCAGCCCATGAAATTCACTCCCGTGAGCAATTATCGAAAAGAGTCCGGAGGCACCCGCTTTCTGCGGTCCATGCTCCTGATCTGCGTTTTCATCGGCGTGGCCTGGCTGTATACCAAGCACTTCGACCATGCCATCGAGGACATCCAGACCCGATCCTCGGTGTTGGACAAGTCCGGCTCCCTGTCCAGCAAACAAAAATCCCAGTTCAGGGATTTCGCCAAGCTGTTCCGTGATGAACTGGGCATCGATCTGGTGCTGCGCGTGGCCAGCGGCACACCGGAGCCCCCCCAGCTCAAGTCCAAAAGCCTGTATATCGGCATCGACAGCACCGGCGGGAAAATCATCGTCGTCTTCCCGCCCTGGATCGAGAAATCCCTCGGTCCGGGATTCAATGACGAACTCCAGGAGCATATGCGACCCTACTTCGAATCCAACAGCTGGCCCACGGGGCTGATGAAGGCCCTGCAACTCATTTGGGAACGCGTGACCGGCCTGGCCACAGGAGGCCAGGGCTGATGGCAGACAACGACATCGACAAGGTCACCATCTACACCGACGGTTCCTGCCTGGGCAATCCCGGCCCCGGCGGCTGGGGTGCGGTTCTCAGATTCGGCGAGCACCGCAAGGAGCTGTCCGGCGGCTTTTGCGCAACCACCAACAACCGTATGGAACTGATGGCGGTCATCGAAGCGCTGTCCATTCTGACACGGCGTAGCCAGGTGGAACTGTTTTCCGACTCCAAGTACTTTCTGGACGCCATCCGCGAAGGCTGGCTGAAGAACTGGAAGAGGAACGGCTGGAAAACTGCGGCCAAGAAGCCGGTGAAGAACCAGGATCTGTGGCTGCGGCTGGACCCGCTGCTGGCCGAGCACGACATCCGCTACAATTGGGTCAAGGGCCACAGCGGAGTCCCGGAGAACGAGCGCTGTGACATCCTGGCCCGCAACGAGGCCGGCAAGTCCGGCCAGCCCAAGGACCCCGGGGCCTGACCGGCCCTTTCCCTCCAGCCGAAAACGTGAATCAACGGGTCAGTCTTGGCAAGATTGCAAATCAGTCTTGGTGAGATTGGTGGCCTTGTGTTAAGCTGAGAGTAGTTGGCGAACATAGATCCCCCGTTGAAAACTTGCTGTTCCTTGCCGAAGAAAAGGCAGTGAGTGAGAGGCTTTGGGCTTAACCACTCTTCAAGAGAAGCAGACCGGTCGGCAAACCATAGTCTCCAATAGAGCCAGCCATTCAGAAAGAAGCACAGAGGAGGCTCTATGCCCAGGGTACTCATCGTCGAAGATAGCCGCACCTTTTCCTCCTTGCTCTCGCGACGCATCACCGAAGAACTGGGACACCAGGTGGTGGTGGTCGATTCCAAAGCCATGGCCGAAGACCTCTTGTCAGAGGACACCGAATTCTTCGTGGCGTTATTGGATCTAAACCTGCCCGATGCGCCCAACGGGGAGGTGGTGGCCCTCGTGCTGAAGCATGACATCCCGTCCATCGTCTTCACCGGGGAAATGAGCGACAACCTGCGAGACCAGTTCTGGGCCATGAGCATCGTGGACTACGTGCTCAAGCAGAATATGGAGAATGTGCACTACATCCTCTCCTTGGTGGGACGTCTGGAACGCAACCCCGACATCAAGGTACTCGTGGTTGACGACTCCAAGACCGCACGCCTAGTGCTCGGCGAACTCTTGCACACCCACCGCTACCAGGTGTTGGAGGCCGCAAATGGCCTTGACGCCCTGGCCATACTCCAGAAAAATCCAGATGTGCGCCTCGTCATCACAGACTTCAATATGCCCGGGATGAATGGGGCCGAACTTGTGCAGACCATCCGCCAAAGCCACGCCAAGGACCAGTTGGCCATCATCGGCCTCTCGGGGGCGGGGGGGGGCGGACTCTCGGCCAAATTCATCAAGAGCGGGGCGAACGACTTCCTGAACAAGCCCTTCCTGAACGAAGAATTCTACACTCGCGTGAACCAGAACATCGAGCTTCTGGAGTACATCGCCCAGATCAAGGAACTGGCTGAAAAGGACTATCTGACGAGGCTCTATAACCGCCGCTACTTCTTCTCTACCGGTCCGAAGCTCATCGCTGCACAAACGCGACGGGAGCAGGGCGTCGTTGTGGCCATGCTCGACATCGACCTCTTCAAGAAAGTCAACGACACCTTCGGCCACGACGCTGGTGACGCTGTACTGCGCCAGATGGCCGCACTCATGTCCGCTCGCTTCCGGGCCTCGGACATTGTCTCGCGCTTCGGCGGGGAGGAGTTTTGCATCCTGGCCACAGACATAAACACTGCGGATGCAGGCAAGGTCTTCGAGGACTTGCGCCAGGCCTTTGAGGCCAACCCGGCGACCTACAACGGCCAGAGTATCCCGTACACGGTGAGCATCGGCCTCTGTGCCAGCCCCTTGGGGGGGCTGGAGGAGATGGTCAAGGCTGCGGACGAAGCGCTCTACATGTCCAAGCATGAGGGCCGCAACCGCGTCACCATGTCCGCGATGTCGCCCCCCGGGGCGACTGAGTAAATTGCCCGGACCCACACCAACCGGGGGGCAATCCTCAAGAATCGAGAGGTCCAAAAAATCCGGCAGAGCACCCCAGGGCCCAGGACCCGGCAGCCAGCAGAGTTCCCAGCTGACACGCCGCATGGTAGGCACCAGGCCCCGCGCAGCAACACGATGCGCGGGGCCTTTATTATCGGAAAAAAAACCACATCCCTCGCGCAGATTCCGCGCGCATCCCCCCGCCAAGTCCTTCCACCCCAAGACGCACCCTCCCGTCCAGCCCTGGCACAGTCCTTGCGAACCATCCATGAGACGGGAATATTTTTCCGTCGGTTGTGTGTGTATCGGCTGAAGGAGATCGGTATGAGCTTTCAATCACTGTACGTCGGGACCACGGGAATGGTGTCCCACGGCACGCGGATGCAGAACATCGGCAACAACATCGCCAATGTGAGCACCGTGGGCTACAAGAGCACCAACACCCATTTTCAGACGCTGATCAGTGACTCCCTGGCTTCGGGAAACTCGGGGGCGACCTCGGGCCCGTCCCAGGTCGGACTGGGCGTCGGACTGGGCGCCATCCTCACTGATTTCAGGACGGGTGCCATGATCGGTGGCAGCGACATCACGGACCTGGGGATTTCCGGGAAGGGCTTCTTCCGGGTGGTCGGCCCGGACAACAACCTGACCAACTACACCCGGGCCGGGAACTTCCGCTTCGACAATTCGGGATTCCTGGTCGACCCAAGCGGCTCGCGCCTGCAGGGCCAGGAGATCACGGACGGAGTCAACGGCGCCACCACGGACATCCAGCTGCGCGGCGACGCCAACGGGCAATTCAGCGTGGCCCCGTCGGCCACAACGGAGGTGTCCTTCATCTCCAACATCGGCCTGGAACACAGCAAGGCCTCCAGCACGGCCAACCCCATGTTCTCCATGTTCGAGAACTGGAACGGCGCGGCCACCCCGCCGCTGGGCTCGGGACTCTACGGGTTCCAGAGCGCCATCAAGGTCTACGATGAAAGTGGCACCCAACAGACCCTGAACGTCTATTTCGACAAGGCCGACGTGAGCAATGCAGGAAGCAGGGACTATTTCGAGTTCATGGTGACCATGAATCCGGCCAACGACGCTCGCGCAGGCATCACCGGGACCTCCGGGGCAGGCGTGTTGATGACCGGCGTCATGACCTTCGACTCCACAGGCCAGATGGTGGACCTGGCGGCCTTCAGCTATGGCGGGGCCGGAGATACCAAGGTCCTCTCCAACTGGACACCCACGTCCTTCACGGCCAACGGCTACCCACAGCTTTCGGCATCCTTTGCCGACAGCGGGGACAGCAGCACCATCGGCATCAATTTCGGCCTCTCGGCCAGCGCCTACAGCGCAGGCGGAGCCTCCAATGCCGGGGCCGTGGGCACCGTAGCGGGCAACCTGCCGTCCATGGCCTCCGCCACCAGAAACGCCCTGACGACCACGGCCTTCCTGGGCACCTCGGCCGTGTCCTTCCAATCCCAGGACGGATACGCCGAAGGCTTCCTGGTGAACCTCGACGTGGACAAGGACGGCATCTTGCTGGGCAAATACTCCAACGGCATCCAGCAGGAACTCTACCAGATCACCCTGTACAACTTCCCGGGGGAATTCGGCCTGCGACGCGAGGGGGGCAACCACTTCTCGGAGACCATGGGCTCGGGGGCCGCAGTGGAGGGTTTTGCCGGTCAGGACAATTTCGGAGGCATCAACTCCAACTCCCTGGAACAGTCCAACGTCGACATCGCCGAGCAATTTGTAAAAATGATCATCACCGAGCGCGGCTTCCAGGCCAACTCCAAGATCATCACCACCGCCGACGAGATCATCAAGAACGCCATCCAGATGAAGAGATAAGGCCTTCAGGCCAGCGACACGCACAACAAAGGCGCACCCCGAGGGGTGCGCCTTTTTCTTTCAGGAGGACCTTGGTCCCGGACTAGATGCCCAGGCTCTTCTTGATAAATTCATAGTCGATATTGGCACTGACCAGCTGCGCACCCTGACGGATCTTGATCACGTCGCGCAGCTTGTGGCGCGAAAGGATGGCGTCCATCTTCTTGGCCACGGAATAGGTGTCCTCGCGCACGATGATGATGGGCACCTCAAGCACCTCGGAACGGGTCAGGATGATGTCGTTGGGATAGAGGTTGCCGGTAAGCACCAGGCACGGGCAGTTGCCCTCCAGGGCCACCAGCTGCACGTCGGATCGGTCGCCGCCCACGATCACCGCGGAGTTCTTGTTCTTGCGGAAGTGGGTCATGAAGTTCTCCACCTGCATGGTGCCGATGAGGAAGTTCTCCACCACCTTTTCCGCCTTGTTGTGGGCGGAGATGACCTTGCCGCCCAGGCGCTCGGCCAGGTCCGAAACCTTGATGGCCCCCATCAGCGGGTCCTTGGGGATCACGCCCAACACGCGCACGCCCATGCGTTCCAGGCAGGGCCGGAGCATGGTCTCCACCTCGTCCATGAAGGACGGCGGGATATCGTTCAGAATGACGCCGACCAGGTCTTCACCCAGGGCTTCCTTCATGACCATCAGATAGTCGTATTTCAGCTCTTCCTGGAAACGGTCGATGACCACGACCTTCAGGCCCAGAGATTTGGCCACTGTCACGCCGTCCACGCTGCAATACTTGCCGGAGTACATGCTGCCGGAGCCAGCCACCAGGGTCACGTCGTGCCCCGCGCTGATCTTGTCGTAGGCACCCTGGATATCACCCATCAGGTTGCCGCACTGCCCGGAGAAGGCCTTGACCTTGAAATCCTGGGTGACCAGCACAGGGGTCACGTCCTGCGCGCTGCTCTTCAGGCCCAGAATGCCCTGCACGAAGAAGGCGTCCTCGTCCCAGGGGACCCCCTCGATCTCGGCGGGCATGGCCCCGACGGGCTTCATGTAGCCCACGGAAAGACCGTCTTTCTGCAGTTTCAGCCCCAGGCCCATGACAACCATGTTCTTACCGGAAAAGCCCGAAGTCGAACCGATGTATATGCCAGCCATTTCGTCCTCCTGAATATCCGTACTAAAAAGTGTGTACACCTTTTTATTCACAAAGAAAATGCCGCGCTCACCGTCGAATCCACGGTGAGCGGATCAAACCGCTATCCGCCCGAACACAACGTAACGCGCACATCGGCCACCACCGCCCCCTCATGATTGACCAGCACGGGGTTGAATTCGGCCTCGTAGATCTCCGGAAAATCCTGGGCCAGTTGGGACATGGTCAGCAGGATGTCCTCGATGGTCTTGAAATCAACGGGCGGCTCGCCGCGCACCCCCCGCAGCAGCGGGTAGGACTTGATCTCGCGGATCATCTCCGCCGCGTCATCCATGGAGAGCGGTGCCAGCCTGAAGGCAATGTCCTTCAGGACCTCCACGTAGATGCCGCCCAGGCCAAACATGATCAGTGCCCCGAACTGCGCGTCCCGCTTGAAGCCGATGATGACTTCCTTGGAGCCCTTGGGCGCCATGGACTGCACAAGACAGCCGGTGATGGCGGCATCCTTGCGCAACCTGGCAGCTCGCGAGGTAATGTCCAGAAAGGCGCTGCGCACGGCGGCCTCATCCTCCAGGCCCACACGCACGCCACCCACGTCCGACTTGTGCGAGATATCCTGGGAGGCGATCTTCAGGACCACGGGGTAGCCGATGCGCTTGGCGGCCTTGACGGCCGCATCGGAGGTCCGCGCCAGCTCGGTTTGCGGCACGGGCAGCTCGTAGGCCTTGAGCAGGTCCTGGGCCTGAAATTCCACGATCTCCACACAGCCCTTGTCACGGGCGGCATCCAGGACCTTGGCCGCCCGGGTCTTGTCGCGACGGTAACAGACGCCCACGGGTGCAGGACGATGACGCCAGAGATGGTACTTGTACATGGCCTCGATGCTGCGGATGGCAGGTTCCGGAAAGGCGTAGCACGGAATCCCGGCCTGCTGCAGCAGCTTGCGCCCCGGGGCCACGCGCTGCTGCCCCATGAAACAGGCGAACACTGGCTTGCCGCAGCCCTTGGTGACGTCGATGATGGCCTGGGCCGTGGCCTCGATCTCGGCCGAGGCCGTGGGCGTGAGCATCACCAGGATGGAGTTGACCAGCTCGTCCCTGACCACGGCCTCCAGGGCCACGCGGTAACGCGCCGCATCGGCGTCACCGATGATGTCCACGGGGTTGTAGAGCGAGGCAAAGGGCGGCAAGGCCTGCCGCAGGGTGTCCACGGTCTTGCCCGTGAGCGTACCCATGAGCAGGGCCGATTCCTCAGTCACGTCCGCGGCCATGATGCCCGGCCCGCCGGAGTTGGTGACAATGACCAGATTCGGTCCTGTGGGCAAGGGCTGGGTGGAAAAGGCCTGGGCCAGATTGAAGAGCATGGCCACGTCGCGGACACGGATGATGCCCGCCTGGTTGAAAGCCGCGCTATAGGCCTGCTCCGACCCGGCCATGGCACCGGTATGGCTGGAGGCCGCCTTGGCTCCGGCAGCGGTGGTGCCCGACTTGATCATGATCACCGGCTTGTCCATCGTGACCTCGCGGGCCACGCGGGCAAAGCGTTGCCCGTCCTCCACGCTTTCGACATAGCCCAGGATGACCTGGGTCTCGGGGTCGTCGCGCAGGTAGTCCAGCATATCCGACTCGTCTAGCACGGCCTTGTTGCCCAGGCTCACGAACTTGGAAAAACCGATGTTCTCGCCCAGTGCCCAGTCCAGAATGGCCGTGCACAGTGCGCCGGATTGAGAGAAAAAGGCGATATTGCCCTTGGGCGGGGTGCCCGCGGCAAAGGTGGCGTTCAGGCCGGGACCCGTGTTATTAAGTCCAAGGCAGTTGGGGCCCAGCAAGGCCATGCCGTAACGGGCGGCCACCTCCTTGAGTTGCTGTTCGAGTTGATAGCCCTCGTGCCCGACTTCCTTGAAGCCTGCCGTGATGACGATCACCGCCCGGGTCGAAAGCTTGCCCAACTCCTCCAGGGCCTGGATCACGAATTTCGGCGGGATGCAGACCACCGCCAGATCCAGCGCAGGGGGCAACTCGGCAATGGAGGCCACGCAGGGCAGCCCGAGGATCTCGCCCGCTTTGGGGTTGACCGGCAGAATGCGCCCCTGGTAACCGGCCTCCAGCAGATTGGAGACAACGCTGTATCCGACCTTGCCGGGTGTACCCGAGGCGCCGACGACGGCAACCGCCTGTGGATTGAACAATGCATTGAGACTGGCTTCCGACATACCCAATATTCTCCAGGAGGAACGAGATGAAGCAGAATTTAGAGGCCTTGCAAGAAGTTATTTCGCATCGGTTTTCTCAAGTCAAGCTCCTTCGCACGGCCTTGACCCACAGTTCCTTCGCCAACGAGAGTCCCGATGCCAACTCGGACAACGAACGCCTGGAGTATCTCGGAGATGCGGTGCTGGAGCTCTGCATGTCCGAGATACTCTACCGCAAGTTTCCCGAAGCCCCGGAAGGCTCGTTGACCCGCATGCGCGCGCGGCTGGTCAGCGAACCCGCCCTGGCGGACGTGGCCCGCGACCTGGGACTGAGCGAACTGCTTTTTCTGGGGAAGGGCGAGGAAAGCCAAGGGGGGCGGGAAAGAAATTCCCTGCTGTCCGATGCGCTGGAGGCCATCTTCGGGGCGGTGTTCATGGACGGAGGATACGCCGCAGCCCAGATCGTAGTGGCCAAGGTCTTCGCGTCCCGGCTGCCCGAGATGCACGACATCCGCCGTCGCAAGGACTCCAAGAGCAGCCTGCAGGAGCTGACCCAGGAACGCTTCAAGGAGCGCCCCGTGTACTTCCTGAAGAGCAGCGAAGGCCCGGAACACGCCAAGAATTTCGAGGTGGAAGTACTGCTTCCCGAAGGCACCCGGATCGTCGCCCAGGGCCAGAACATGAAGCAGGCCGAGCAGAATGCCGCGGCCAAGGCTTTGACTTTTCTGGGTGAAAAAACCAACTGAGATCCCCAGCCTGCGCCGGACCACTCAGACTCACTGCCGTGAAGGATGCAGCTGGCAGCGTATTCAACGGGGGAGCCCTTGCGGACTCCCCCGGGATACGTCTTTGGCCGCGTCATGAGCGCGTTAATCGGCCCTAGGCCGCGCGGTCATTAACCACCGCCGATGAGCTGCATCGCCAGTCTGGGCAGAGAGTTGGCCTGGGCCAGCATTGCCGTGGCGGACTGCGTCAGGATCTGGTTGCGGACGAACTCGGTCATTTCCAGGGCCACGTCCACATCGGAGATACGGGATTCAGCAGCCGAAAGGTTCTCGGCCTGAATCTGCAGGTTGGTGATCGTGTTCTCCAGACGGTTCTGGATCGCACCAAGGTTGGCGCGGATCTTGTCCTTGGAGATGATGGCCTGGTCCAGGGCAGCCAGGGCCGCCTGCGCCAGGGACTGGGTGGAGATGCTCTGGCCGCCGACAAAGTTGCCGCCCAGTGCATCCGAACCGAGTCCAAGACCGAAGTGGGACGCCGTGGCCCCGCCGATGGAGATGAAATAGTAATCCTCGGAAGAGTCGTTGCCCGTTCCGAAATGAATCTTCATGGGGCCGGTGGGCTGCATGCCGGTACCGTTATGGTCCGTGGGGATGGTGCCCGAGAGGGTACCGTCCAGCAGATGCACCTGGTTGAAGTCCGTGGCCAGTGCGATTCGGGTAATTTCCGAGGCCATAGCCTGGTATTCCGAGTCGATGATCAGACGCTGGTCCGAGTTGTAGGTACCGGTGGCCGCCTGTTCTGCAAGCTCCTTCATGCGAATGAGCTTTTCATCAATGACCTGCAACGCGCCATCAGCCGTCTGCACCATGGAAATGGCGTCGTTGGCGTTGCGTACGCCCTGGTGAAGGGTTTGGATGTCGGAGCGCATCAGCTCGCGAATCGCCAATCCAGCGGCGTCGTCGGCGGCAGTGCCAACTCGCAGACCGGAAGACAGCCGCCTGGTGGACGTCGAAAGCCTTCCATAGCTCTCGTTCAGATTCCGAGCGGCATTCATTGCCATCAAGTTGTGGTTAATGACCAAAGACATATCTCAAAACCTCCTTGTTTTGACTTACCTTTCCCTAAGCAATCACAGTGCCAAACACATAAACTTCAATTATTACAGGGCATTAATGTCTAGACATTGTCTAAATGATGCATCTTTTTCAAAGAGATGGACTATTTTTCCCCGATCTCATCCTTCACAATTCTTGATCATCTTCACCCAACGGGCTGAAACAATTCCATTCTCCTGTTCCCCACAGCCCTGTTCCAGACCATTACGGACACGATTTGATCAGCACCCTAAAGAAAGGGCCAAAAGGTCCGATAACGAGACTGAGAGTAGTGATACTAGATGCTCCAATGCGGCATCAGGGAGAAGGACGATGGAATACGCAACCATTCAGCTCGTGGCACAAGATGGCTATGGAAAGAATTTCCGCATCCAGAAGGATGCGGGCGCACAGTTGCGGCCCGTTGCGGAATCCAACACCGAGCCTCGCACGGCGGAGGCCCAGTCGGCCGCAGCCAGGCCTGTCGACACGCTGCTGAAAATGACGGCACCCGTGGAGCGGTTCATGCAATCCGTGGGCGTGACCATCAAGTTTCACATCAACGAGGAAACCGAACAGATCCAGGCCGAGGTCAAGAGCGCGGACGGAGAAAAGACCATCCGCAAAATTCCCTCCGACGAGATCATGAAGCTTGCCGCATCCATCAAGGAGCTCACCGATTCCGAGCACCTGGTGAGCAAGACCCTCTGACGCCCCTCTCCTCTCCGCGAGCACGAACAAAAACGCCCCCGGCATCCTGCCTGGGGCGTTTTGTTGTCTCTGTGCCCGGCCAAGAGGCCGGGCACCGGGTTATGGTGAAGGAGATCGGTTATGTGTGCTTCGTTAATTGCCCTAGCGCTTCAGCTGGATCACGGTCATGAGCATGTTGTCCGTGGTGGAGATGACCTTGGAGTTGGCCTGGAAACCACGCTCGCAGGTGATCATCTTCACGAACTCCGTGGCGATGTCCACGTTGGACTGCTCCAGGGAGTTGGAGGCGATGCTGCCAAGACCGTTGGCATTGGCGGGGCCGGGCGTGGCCTCGCCGGACTCCCGGGTCTGGGAGAAGAGATTCGAGCCCTCTCTGCGCATGCCCCACTTGTTGACGAAGTCGTAGAGCGTGATCTGGTAGAGTTCGATGACCACGCCGTTGGAATATCGGCCCGTGAGGATGCCATCGCGGTCCACCGAGACGTTCTGCAGGAAGCCGAAGGTATAGCCATCCTGAGACTGGAACTGGGTGGAGCTGGAGCCCGAGAAACTCGTGGTCGCGTTGGCGTTGACCTCGAGACCCGCGAATTCCGGCAGGTTGGCGATGGTCGTACCGATCAACGAGGCGTTAGCCACTGAACCGGTGGCCCAACCCGCGTTGGGCGAGGAGTTGGTCAATCCGAAGTTGATGCCGATGTTGCGGGTATTGGATTCGTTGGTGGCGCTGGCCCCGGGCTGCCCTGAAAAGTTGGGGGTAAACACGGGCTGACCCTCGACATTGAACTGCGCCGCGGTCCACTGATCCAGGTTGCTCAGGTTGCCCGAAGCGCTGGAGAGCAGGGTAAAGGCGCTCTGGCTGCGGATCTGGCCGGAAGAGTCGAAGGTCATGGTGCCAATCATCATCATCCCGGCGACACCGGAGTTGGCCAGGGTCTGGCCGTCGATGATGCGCCCGTCCTCGGAGGGATCCACAGTGACCATATATTCCCAGTAGCTCAGGCCGCCGGAGTTGGAGACATGGTCGTAGTACGTGGTCACATTGTGCGAGGATCCGCCTTCGTCGTAGACCTTGACGGTGCTCTGGTAGGCGTACTGGCTCTCACCGATGGGGGTGTCGCTCTGTCCATTCCAGGTCTCGAACATGGCGAAGAAGGGGTTGGTCGCGCTGGTGGTGTTGTTGTTGCCGTCCCGGGCGTCCAGGTTGGTGATCATCGTGATGTTGGTCGTGGCCCGGGGCTGCGCGGTGAAGCCTTCCAACTGGACATCCGTAGGCAAACCAGAACCCTTGATGGCCGAGGCCACGCTGGAGCTGGAGGCGCCCGAACCGCCGGCCAGGGCCGTGGCCGTCGAGTTGTCGATGGCCCAACCCTGGAGCACGTACCCGTGCGGATCCACCAAGTAGCCGTCCTTGTTGAAACGGAAGTTGCCGGCGCGAGTGTAGTAGGCCCCCTCCTCGCCCAGCGGCGAGACCTTGAAGAACCCGCGACCGCCGATGGCCAGGTCAGTCGGTTCATTGGTGGTCTCGAAGGCCCCTTGACTGAAATCGGCATACACGGCACCGATGCCCACGCCACGGCCGACCTGAGCGGTTCCCGCAGCGGTGTTGATGTCCTGGCTGATAAAGTCCTCGAAATACATGCGGGCACCCTTGAAGCCCACCGTATTCACGTTGGCTATATTGTTGCCGATGACGCTCATCTTCTCGCCGTGGGCGCCCAGACCGGATACACCGGTCCACATTGATGCTGAAAGACCCATAACCGAACCTCCTTAGTCCTCATATTCCTTTGCCGCGGAAGACCCTGCCAAGACCCGTCCTCTTCCTGAGTAGCGACGTTGGAGACGAAAATTCCCTTTTCCGTGGCGCCCCCCTTCCTATTCGGAAGAGGTATCGCCCGTATCGTCGGCCACCACGTTGGGAGCCACGACTTCCTTGACGTAGTTGAAGGCCACGACTCGCCCGTCGTCCAGGCGGAGATAATGCATACCGCCATCGTACATGACACCCGCGACCCTGCCGCTGACCTCGGTCTGCGTGAGAATCGGAGATCCCTCGGCGTCCTCGGCAGCCAGCGCCACATAGTAGGTGCCTTCGGTGAGCTTTTCGCCCTTCCAGTCCTTGCCGTCCCACACGTATTCGTGCTCGCCGGAGGCCTGGGCCCCCATCTCCACGGTGCGGACGATATTGCCATCCTTGTCGAAAATATTCGCGAACACGTTGGTCGCGTTGTCACCCAAGAGATAGTAGAGGCTGCTCACAGAGCCGTCGTCGTGGATGCTCAGGTTGTCGCCCACCGCGCGGACATCCTTGCCGATGTAGGACGCGGCGTTGACCATCTGCTGCTGGGCAGTGGTCTTGGACAGCCCCCCGATACCCTCGTTGATCTGGGTCAACTGCTCAAGCTGCGAGAACTGCGCGAGTTCCCCGGTGAACTGATCGCCGTCCATGGGCTCCAGAGGATCCTGATGCTGCAACTGCGCGACGAGAAGGGTCAGGAAGTCTGTCTTGTCCATTTCGGACTTCCCCGTGTACTTCTCCATATTGAAGTCTTGTTCGGCTCTGCCCGTGATATGGCTGGAATCATAAACTTGCATGGTTCACCTCAGTCCTGTCTTAGGCGACAACGTAAAGCCCATCTTGGGCAATTCTTGCCGTTCGAGGATCATTGAGCAATTCCTGGGCCACGCCTTCGCCATCCTGACGCAACAGGCGCAAAATCCCACGCCGTTCGATCAAATTCTTTTGTTCCTGGGCCATGTTGTGCTGGTCGGTTCCTTGCCAGCCCTGCCCAAGACTCTGGTCCTGCAACTGGGTCTGGACCTCCATCTTGCCGACCTTGATGCCCTGATTTTCCAGATGCGTCTTCAACTGGGCAAGTTGTTCCGAAAGCACGCGACCAGTATCCTGGTGCTCGGCGCGGAACACGACGCTGACCTCTCCGTCCTTGGACTGGAAAACAACGTTCAGCTTGCCCAGATCCCCGGGATTGAGCTCCAGGGTCAGCTGCTTGCGCCCTTCGCTCATGTTCTTCAGCAGCCCCGACTCCACCTGCTGCATCATGCGCCCGGAGGTATTCTGTCCCCACTTCTGGATCAGGGCATCCGTCGCGTCGAGCTTGCCGGAAGGAGAAGTCACGTCCTGGGCCAGAACAGCTGCAGCCTGGGGTTGCAGCCCTTCCACCTTGACCTTGCCCCACATCTCGCCCCAAGCCTTGCGAGCCTCGCCGTCCTTGGCACTGCCACCGTGCTCGCCGGGGTCCTTGGTCTCGGATTCGGGCTTCTCGCCGACGAGTTGCCCGTTCCTGGCGGCAAGCCCGTCACGGAGGCCCTTGGCGTCGGACTTGCCCTCGGCCTTGCCGTCCTTACCGGACTCGTGTCCATCGCCCGCCAGGTCGGCCTTGGCATCGCCCTTGCCAACCACCAGAGCGGCGGCCCGGGCCTGCGCGTTGTTCGGGTCGGCCTTGAGCAGACGCTCGGCATGACCCTCCTGACCCGTCTCGGCTTTCTCGGTGGTCTTGGACCCCTCAGCCTGCTGCTCGGCGCGTTCGCGACGACTCTCTTCAGCCAAAATCTTCTTGTTGCGGACGCTGTTGTCCGGATGGTCGCCGGCCAGTTGCTCGTTGCCCGCCTTCTCCGCGGCCACGGTCAGCACATCGTTGACCAGGGTCATCAACTGCTTGCCCGAACCCTGAGCAGCCTCACGGTCAGCGGCGACCTCGGACTTCAAGGTCACCATCACGGTCTTCAGCTGTCCTGCGGACAGCGTAGCCGATTCCGCGCCGCCCAGAAGAGACATCAGCCGGGTCGCGCCGGTCTCGGACAGACCGGCCACCTGGGCCAAGATGCCCAACTCGGAGGCATCGAAATCGATGGTTGCATCGGCGGGAAGCGTGGCCAGCTTGTCGCTCACGGCCTGCCAGACGCTGCTGGTCTTGCCGCTGCGCAGATCAGACAACATGGATTCGGCCTGCTCGGTGGTGAAGCCGATCTTCTGGAACAGGACCTGCAATTCGCGCGACTCGAGGTTGTTAATGGCAATCAGGTCCTGGCCCTTGCCCAGGGATCCGAGCTTGTCCGACAGCGAAGTCACGAACCTGCCCCAGGTCAGACCTTCAGTACTGGAAATCTTTTCCGCCAGGGCCTCGATATCCACCTCGGACAGTCCGGCCTGCTTCAAGCCGTCCTTCATGGCGGCGAAGTCCTCGCGGGTCATTTTGAGAGTGCTCATGTCCTTCAGGCTCATGGGCTTGGCCCCCTTGCCCGAGAGGATCGCGCGCAGATCAGCCACGGGGTCGCCACTGGAAGTCGCTGACCCTTCCGCCTTGCCCTGCACGCCCGAGAAACGGCGGCCACCAACGTCGGAGGTAAAGCCCTTGATCCCGGAACAAGCCTTGTCCCACATGGTGGGAACCTCGTTCCTGCCGGTCGTTTCCTGGAAGAACTCGGGACGCAACTGATTCTTCTGACCCTCCAGCAACGACGCAAACGAACCTCCGACCTGCTGGCCGGTGGATCGGATCGTTTCTGTTGCGGTGGTTCCAGTGCGGGTTGAGTTCAATCCGCCGGATTCAACCATGAAGGGAAAATACTGCATTCGTTGGCACCTCGAACCCCAATACTTCAAGGGCCGTGCCAAATAATACAGCTAATAATTCTAGGATGTTAGATTAATGAGGAAGGATACAGACAGGTCCTTTCTTGCCGCTCGGGCAAAAAACTCCGCAGAAGGCGGGCTACATCAGATCGAGGAGTTCCTCCACCAGCCCGAGACACCCCGCCCAGGCCTGGGGAGCCTGATCGCCGTTCTCCAGATAGAGTTGGCAATAGCTGCGCGCCGGTTGCAGGGCTGCTTCCGAGGACTGCCAGAAATCCTCGTGCAGAGCGCGGCCTCCACGGGGGCTCAACCCCTTGCGCAAATCCCGCGAGAAATGCCCCAGCCCCTTGCGCATGGAGTCGCGCAGGCGCGGGTACTGCTCCCGCAGAACGGCAAAGGCCGAAGCGGCCTCGTCCATGGGCCAGAGGCCGAAGTGTGCGCCCCAGTACTGCTGCCAGAACCGGCCCAGCAAATCCCGAGCCGAGGACGGCGCGTCCGGGGAGACAACATCCAGGGAATACAGGCCCTGGCTTGAGCGGCCCGTAGCCATCAGCTCCAGGTCCGGGAGTCTGCGTTGCGCAAAGCGCCCCTGCTCACCCTGATTGATACGGTCGATGATGAACGCCACTTGGCGGGGTAGGAACCGCTCGTGGCAATGGGTCCTGTCCCTGTGGCAATTCCAGCAGCCCACGCAACTCATCCGGGCCCTGAGCACGAAGTGCCCGTTCTGGTAGGGGCCCGTCTCCCAGCAGTTGACGTTGCCCATGGACAGGTTGACCGCCCGCAGTCCGGTCCAGGCCGCAAGGTGCATGGGACCTGTGTCCGGGGTGACCAGCATGCCCAGGGTCTGCCCGAAATAGGCCAGCTCCGCCAGGGTCTGCTTGCCGGCGTAATTGATGACCTTGGCCGGGATCCCTCGGGCGACCTGGCGGGCAAAGTCCACTTCACCGGGGCCGCCAAGCAGCACGGGCCGCAGATCGCGCTTCAAGAGTTCGCGGCCCAATTTCTGCCAAAAATCCAGGGAAGGCCGCTTGGCCTCCTGGCTGGCTCCGAGAAACAGGCCGATCTTGCGGCTGGCGACCTTGGTGATGGTCCGGGGCTCATTCCAGCGAGTGGCTGCGATCTCATTCAGAGGCACGGCATCCAGGGCGTTCATATCCGCCCAGTGGAAGCGGTTGTGGCGATTGCTCCTGACCAGCGAGGCCCGATACAGATGCCAGTTGCCCCGGATATAGCGCACTCCGTCGGCACCGGCCACAGGACCGAAGACCTCCTCGGCCTCCACCTGCCCTGCCAGGGAGGCCGCGCGAGGATCGTGAGAAAGATTGATCACCAACTGGTACTTGTGGGAACGCAGATGCGTCAGGCTGCGCTCCGCCCAGGGGAAGAAGGTCACAACCCCTGGATTGACCTGTATCAGCTGCTTGTAGAAAAGCTCCTCGGCCATCATCCAGATGGGATGCCCCGGATACCGGCGCGACAGCCAGAGCACCAGGGGATAGGACAGGATCAGGTCCCCCATGCGCTGCATCTGCAGGATCAGGATGGGTCGGTTCGAACTCAAATCTGCTCCCTACCCGTAGATTTTCTGCATGGTCCTGAACAGGGACTCCAGGCGATGCTCATAGGTATGCTCGGCCAGGATGCGCTTGCGGGCGGCCAGGACGATCCGCTCCCGCTCGGCGGGATGATCCAGATAATGACGAATCATTTCAGGAACATCTTCCGGGCGTTCATAGTAAGCGACCTCCCTGCCCGGCTCAAGCAGGTGTTCCATCTGCACGCGATGGTCCGTGAGCACGAAGGCTCCTGCTGCGGGCACATCGAACACTCGCTGATTCACCGCGCCCTTCATCTGCTGGCTGGTGCAGTTGAAGTTGACCTCGGACAGGGGATAGAAAAACGGCAGTTCCTCATAGTAGTTGAGTTCCTTGTGCCAACGCCAATCCCGTGTCTCGCCGGCGAAGGTCGTCTTCCAGCCCTTGTCCCCGGCGATGAGCGGTTCAAAACCGAGAATTCCCTGCACGCATTCATTGCGGTACTGACGCGTGGCCTCCCAGGTGATCATGGTCTCGTAGCACAGACGACGCTCATTATCATTTAGTGCATCGAAGGCCTCGGCCAGGTCCGGGTGCTCGCGGCGCAGATAGACGCTGACCGAACGGTCCGATCCTGCCCGGAATCCAGCGGCCACCTGCTTGAAGGTCATGAGCAGTTCGCGTGAAAAACGCCCGGCCTTCATGCGCGCGGCCACCTTGTAGATCATGGAATTGCCCACAAAGGAGACCCGCGAGCGCCAGGGATGGCTCTCGGGCAATCGGGACTGGGGCCGAAAACGGGTGCTGTCCGTGGCCAGGGGCAGATAGCTGACGTGCGGAAAACCCAAGGCCTTGAGCGAGTCGATGTTGTCTGCGTCCCAGGTGAACAGCGCTGTCCAAGGGCTGACGAGTCTGTTGTAGAGGTAGAGGATCAGGTGCGGGTTATCCACGAACCACGAGGCCAGGGGCAGGCGCAGACGCTCCATGAGCTCCACCAGAACCCCTTCGCGGTCCACACCCAGGTGGTTGATGGTAAAGATAAAGTCGGGCTTGAACTCCACCACCGCGGCCAGCAGTTGCTCCACAAACTCGGCGCAGCCCGTTTCCTTGGAGTTGACGTTCAAAAAGAAATGCGGCGTTCCCAGACGCTCACTGGCGCGCACCAGTTCACCCACCAGGAAATAGTCGCTGGTCAGATAGAGCACCCTGGGGGGCCAGCTCTTGAACTTGGGGTAATCAGCCTTTTCCCAAAAATTGAACGTGTGGCTGGCGGCCAGCTGCTCGCCCAGCCAGCCATAGTAATCCCGATCAATGCGCCGGTAGGCGCTCACGGGCAACGGAGCAAACGGTCTGCCACCTTGTTCCATCTGCCAGAGAGTCAACTGGCGCAAGGCGGTTGCGGCATCAGCGGCGTCCACCCACAGCACTTGTGGATGCGCCCCATAAAGCTCGCGGCAACGGGTCAGCCCCAGGATGGGCGTCTCCCTGTCCACCACGGCCAGCGGCCCGTCCCAATGTTCCAACAACCGCGCCAATCCGCGCCCCAGGCCCGTGCCCAAGAGCACGGGGAGAGCCCCGGCGGCGGGGTCAAAGCCCTCCACCGCGCGCAGTTCCATCACCTCTCCGGCACTCCCGCAGAGCGGCCAGCTGCGCTCGGGGAAATGCACGAGCACGTCTTCAAGGGCCTCGGCGCCGCCCACGGCCTCGGCAGTATAGAGAAAGACGGGCATGGGGCGCTCCCCTTCATCGCCAGCGCGCTTACCGCTCACTACCAGGTCTCCATTTCAGGCCGATGGAGCAGAAACTCCACCCGTCGGTTGCGGACCCTGTCCACTTCCTTATCGTTGGGCACCAGGGGTCTGGTCCCCGCATAACCCACGGCCTTCAGACGGCGGGGATCGATTCCACCCTGCTCGACCAGATAGCGCAAGGCGGCGGCGGCCCTGGCCGCGGACAATTCCCAGTTGGAAGGGTAGATGCCGGTTCCGGTATCCACGTCGGCCGTATGGCCGCGGATGACACAGTTGAAATTATACTCGCTCAGGATTTTCAACACGTTTGCCAAGACCTTCGGGGCCTCGGCGGAGAGCTTGGCCTCGCCTTCCTTGAACAGGTAGGCGGCCTCGACACGCACCAGGACGCCCTCCCGCTCTGCGGAGACACCGGTGGAGCGCTTGAGCTCGGTGTCCTCCTCGATCAGGGCCCGCAGCTGCATGGTCAGGTCCAGGACGACCTTCTGCTCCTGGTTCAGGTTGACGCCCTTTTTCTCGAGCCGCGTGGGGGAATAGGCCGCGTGCGTCGCCTCGGGGCGCTCGGTCTGCACACCGAAGGCGTCCTTGACGGAGCCCATCAGGGTTCGAAATTTGGCGACATCCTGGTTGGCGAAGGACAAAAGCAGCACGAAAAAGCACATCAACAGGGTCACCAGGTCAGCAAATGTGGCCAGCCATGGGGGCAGCCCTTCATCGGGCGGTGGAACAAATTTCTTGGCCACGGCCTACCCCTCCCCACGCAGGGCGGGGGACAAATAGGCAAAGAGTTTTTCCTTGACGATGGACGGGTGCTCGCCATGCAGGATGGAGATGATGCCCTCGGTGGCGATCTCCATGTACAGCGCCTCCTCGGCGCTACGCTCCTCCAGCTTCTTGGCCATGGGCAGGAACAGGATATTGGCCAGGACCGCGCCATAGAAGGTGGTCAACAGGGCCACAGCCATGGCCGGGCCGATGGAGCCCGGGTCGGACAGGTTCTGGAGCATCTTCACCAGACCGATGAGAGTTCCGATCATACCCATGGCCGGGGCCATGGTGCCCATGCTTTTGAACACGCCCTGCCCCTGGGCATGTCTGCGCTGCATGAAAGCGATCTCCGTCTCCAGCACGGAACGGACCAGCCCCTCCTCCGTACCGTCGGCCACCAGCTGAATCCCTTTCTTGATGAACGGGTCGTCCACCGGGACTTTTTCCAGGGCCACCAAGGATTCCTTGCGGGCTTTTTCGGCCATCGTCACGACCTGGGCGATCAACGCGGCGTAGTCGCTGGGCTTGGCAAAAAAGGTCTTCATGCCCACCTTGACGGAACCGATGACCACGCCCATGGGAAACATGATGAAGGTCACAGCCCCGGTGCCACCGATCACGACCAGGACCGAAGGCAAATCCACAAAACCGCCAATGGCCCCACCACCAAACATGATGGAACCGACGATCAACCCCAAACCAGCCAATATTCCAACAAGAGTCCCGATATCCATATGTGCGCTATCTCTTCATTGCAGGAGAAGTGATGACTATTTCATAGTCTTTGTAGGTAAAGCAGACGTCTTCCAAATACTCGTTCACGGTCAGGCAAGCCTCGCCGATGCAGACCTCCACCCCGGGCAGGACCTTGCCGGGCACGACTACCCGGCAGGCGTCCACATCCTCCAGGCTGCTGATCCTGGACCAGATCTTGCGGTGTTGCCGCAGCAGCGTTTCGAGGCGTTCGCGTTCAGCGACGATGCCGGCCATGAGCTCGTCGCCCAAATCCTTGTGCTTGGCCAGCAGAGCCTCCCTTTCCTTGAGGCGATCCTTGCTGACCTTGATCCGGGCTTCCACCAACTGCGACTTGTTCAACAGCATCGCATCGTAGCCGAGGATGAGCGTCGTCTCCGTGCCCAAGGCACCGCCCAACTGCTCACCCACAAAAATCAGCCGCGAACTCACGGCCATGCCTCCGGCCAAGCGGCCTTTGACGGCCAACTGCTCGCCGGAAAAAACCTCGCAATGCATGCACGCGACATCGATCAGCGTCCGGCCTCCGGCCAGAAGCATGGCGTTTTCGGCATACGAGGCGCGGAGGTTGCCCGAGGCCTTGACCACGCCCTTGCCGCCGCCCTTGATCCCCGCCTCGGCCACGATGGACTCGTCGGCCCGGATCAGGGCGGCTTCCACCGTGTCCTTGATCATGATGTTCAGGCCCTGGACCTGGAAGCCCGAACGCACACCCCCGTGGATGATCACGTTGCCCGAAAACTTGATGTTTCCCGTGTGGAAGTCCACGTCCCGAGGGACGTTGAGCGTCCGTTTCACGTTGATCAGGCCTTCCTGGTAAAAAACGTACCCCGGCACGGCAGCCAGCAACCTGCTGCTGTCCTCGGGGTCCACCAGGGTGTTCTTGCCTGCGGGGAAGACCCTGTCCTCATAGGCCAGTTGATTCCCGTTCCCGCCGGCCTGTTCGACCGAGTCCACCCACTGGGCAAGAACCTGCCCCTTGGCCACGTTCTGGACGTAACCCAGATTGTAATGATCCACCCTGCCGTCGGCCGACTCGCGGGGCTTCAGACGCTGATGATTGAAATCAGGATCAAAGAAGTGTTTTAAATAGTAGGCCATGCGTGTGCGCGCGCCCCTAGAGCATCAGGGGAGCGAGTTCCTCTTCAGTCCCAATGATCTTGAAATACTTCTTCAGCTGCACAAGCTCCAATGTCCTGACGACTTGCGCGCCGGGTCGATACAGATAGAACGACTTGGCCTCGTTTTCAACCCGAGAGGCAAGGGACACGAGAAATCCGATACCCGAACTGTCGATGAACGACACCCCGGACAGATCGAGAATCAGGCATTCGGCATCAGCCAGGATCGCGTCGAAGGCAACTTTCAGCTCCCCCGTGACATCAAGGGTCATCTCCCCCCGATACTCGGCGAGAACCGCATTTCTCGTACGTTCTATTCGCAGATTATCCATGCGCCCTTCTCTATATTTTTTATGAAACTGACAACGTTTTTCCCGTCACGACGAATCACATCCAGAGCATCGACCAACTGGGAGAGGATGTACACCCCACGACCCGACTCCTCCCGAGGGCCTGGAGGACAGAGATCCCTGCCCGTGGGGTCGAACCCGGGACCGCCGTCCGCGACCTCCACAGACACGCTGCGACCGACGTCCACCCTGACCCTGACCTCCACATCTCCCGGCTGGCCCTCCGGGTAGGCGTGTTCCACGACATTGACCACGGCTTCGGTCATCGCCAGGTCCAGGTCGTAGAGCACATCCTTGTCGGCGATCAATCCCGCCAGATCCCCCACGGCGCCGCGCACCATCGCACGCGCGGCCACGGCCTCGGCCAGACAGTGATAGCTGGACTCGAGCGGCGAAGCAAACGCGATCCACAATGCCGTCACATCGTCGCGAAAGGCGGGGGCACCGCCGTTCTCGGCACACATGGAGTCCATCAGGCTGTCAGGAAGTTCCCCGTGCTCGGCAACGACCCGCGCGGCCAGTTCCCTGAACGAATCATAGTCGAACAGACCGCCGCCGCTGCGTTGCCAGTCGTAAAAACCATCGGTGTACATGAACAACCCACCACGGGGGGGAAGCTTGAGCCTGCGTTCCTGATACGGTGCCTCGAAGAACCCGAGCACCGTGCCCGTGGGCAAGAGATCGTCCACACCACTGTCCGAGGAGAGCATTCCCGGGCAATGCCCCGCATTGATGTAGCGCAATTCGCCGTGCCCGAAATCCAGATCCACCGCCAGCACCGTGGCGAAATCATCCTCCTCGCCGATAATACCGCACAGATGGGTATTGATGAGCTGGAAGGCGTCCGCCAAGCCCATATAATGGGACTGGGAGACCCGGAACAGCGTGCGCACGATGCCCATCAGGAACGCAGCCCGAGCACCGTGGCCGGACACGTCGGCCACCACCACCCGCAGCACCCCCTCCCCCACCGGGAAGAAATCAAAATAATCTCCGCTGGCCCTGCCGGACGGGTGATACAGGCTCTTCAACCGCACATCGGACATGCCCGGCCAGGACACGGGGACCAACTCCACTCCGGGCAGCAGCCGACCCTGCAATTCAGCCACCATGACCAACTCGTCGTCAATGGTCTCAAAGGCTTGGCGCAGGCGCCGGTTGAGGCGTACCTGGCGAGCGCCCACGCCTACCCGCGCCAGCAGTTCGGCCCGGTCAAAGGGCTTGTACAGAAAATCATTGGCCCCGGCCCCAAAGGCCTGAAGCTTGTTCTGCGGGGAGCGATCCGAGGTCAGCATGGTGATCAGGACATCGCTATCCTCCTCCACCTCGCGCAGGTACTTGATGACCGCCAGGCCGTCCATCCTGGGCATGTTCATGTCCAGCAGAATGATGTTCGGCCTGAACTCGTTGTAGCGCACGATGGCCTGTTCCCCGTCCTCGGCCGTGTCCACCTCATAGGCGAAGTCCTCAAGCATCTCCCTGAGCGCCTCGCGCAGGGCTTCCTGGTCATCCACCACCAGGACCCGGATCGAGTCTGTCTCGTAGCGCTTGCTCACGTCCGCCGAACTCCTTACAACGCCTCGCTGTCCAAGAGGATGGTCACCGGCCCCCAGTTGCTCAAGGAGACATCCATCATCTCTCCAAAGGCTCCGCTGCTCACGCGGCCGGGAAGCAATGCCTCAAAATCCTTCAGCAAGCGTTCATACAAGTCTAACGCATCTTCGCCACCAGCAGCAAGGTGGAAGGACGGCCGGCGGCCTTTTCTGCAGTCCGCATACAAGGTGAACTGCGAAACAACCAACAACTCGCCACCATAATCCCTGAGCGACAGGTTCAGCTTGCCCTCCCCGTCGGGGAAGATGCGCAGGTCCAAGACCTTGGCGAGCATCCTGTCCCACAACGGCGATCCGGGCAGCTCCACCCCGTCCTGGGACGAGAATCCCGCCAGCACCAACAATCCGGTGCCGATCCGCCCCACTGTGGTCCCGGCCACATCCACCTGGGCGGCAGTGACTCGTTGCAGGTGCAGACGCACGCTAGTTCTCGAAATAGGTCGCGGACTGGCCCGGTTTTTCCGACACCGTCACCGAGGCCACGGCAACGCCCGCTCCCGCGACTTTGGCGGCCAATCCCCGGTAGATATGCCTGGCCAGATTCTCCGAGGAGGGATTGCACGTGGTGAACGGCTCAACCTCGTTCAGGTGCCGGTGGTCCAACTCGGCAAGCACGGATTTCAAGTGCCCTCGCAGCTCCTTGAAGTCCATGAGCAACTCCGTGTCCGGGGTCAGCGTATCACCCTGTACCGCCACCAGGACCCCGAAATTGTGGCCGTGCATGCGTTCGCACTTGCCCTCGTAATGCCGCAACTGGTGCGAGGCGGCAAAATCCTCGGTGATCTCAAGTCTCCACTTCCCTTTCTTGCTCATATCGCTACCCCATATGGAAAAATAATTTCTTTGATCAACGAATCCGCCCTGATGATTTGCATACCAAGCTCCTGGGCGATTCAAAACGTGCCGGATGCCAAGCGCGGCGGGGTGCGTCGGACCGAATCGCATCACCCTCTGCCCTCTGCCGCATCCCCGCTCCTGCCTCGGAGGCGATTCAAAATGTGCCGGATGCCAGGCGCGGTGGGATGCGCCGGACCGAATACTATCAAAACATAGATGAGGGTCGGCGCAGCCTGCCACAACGAAGCAGACGGTGTTTTTTCAATCGCCCCGTCACAACGTTTCGATCTTCTTCCAGAATTCACGGCAGGCACTGACCTTGTACTGCGGTCCCAGGGCCAGCTTGCAGCTGAATCCGTCCACCACGAGCCAGAGATGGACCTCGGTCTTGCCGGGGAATCCCGCCAGGACATCCTTGAGCCGATCCATGCCGCCGTTGTCCAAGGCCCTGGCCGACAGATGCAGATTCACCGGCAGGGTGTTGGCGGACAGGGCCTCTGTCAGGATCTTCACCTCCTCCAGGATCAGCTTGGCGCGCTTGGGCATGCCTTCTTCCTGCGGCAAGCCCCCATCCCGGTCGCTGACCCGGGCCACCAGGAGCAGCGGCTCGTCCCGGTCAATGATCTCCTTGACCTCGGGCCAGGCCCGGGGAAAGACGGTCAGCTCACCGCTGCCCACCAGATCCTCGACCTCCAGAAAGGCCATCTTGTCGCCCTTCTTGGTGATGATCTCCTTGCGCCCGGTGACGATGACCGCGGTGCGGACCTCGGCCTCGTTGGGATAGTCGGCGGCCTCCTGAAGATTGACCAGATTCATGCGCCGCATCTCGTGCCGGTAGGTGAGCAGAGGATGGCTGGACAGGAAGAAGCCCAGGACCTCCTTTTCCAGGTGCAACTTTTCATCGTCGCTCCACTCTTCGCTCACGGCCCCCTCGAGCTGCAGCCCGAGTCCCGGCAGGGACGGCCGCTCCATGCCCGTCATGCCCAACAGCGACATCTGACCGCTGTCGCGATCCTTGGCGCGCTTCTGGGCCTGGCCCACGACCTTGTCCAGACCATCCACCAGCAAGGCGCGCGGCACCCCCAGGCAGTCCATGGCCCCGGCCTTGATCAGGTTCTCAAGGACGCGCTTGGTGACCTTGCGCAGGCTGACCCGCTCGCACAGGTCCAGCAGACTCTTGAAGGGGCCCTCCTCCTGACGCGCGGCCACAATCTCGCGTATGGCCTCGTCGCCCACGGTCTTCACGGCCGCCAGCCCGAAGATGACCTTGCTTTCCTCGGGCACGGTAAAGTGTCGCATGGAGCGGTTTATGTCCGGAATCAGGACCTCGATGTCCATGTCACGACAGGAGTTGATGTATTTCAACAGCTTGTCCGTGTTCGAGACTTCCGAAGTAATCATCGCGGCCATGAATTCCGTGGGATAATGGGTCTTCAGATAGGCCGTATGATAGGAGATCAGGGCATAGGCGGCGGAGTGCGACTTGTTGAAGCCGTAGGCCGCGAACATCTCCATCAGGTCGAAGATCTCCTTGGCCTTTTCCTTGCTCACGTCGTTTTCGGACGCACCTTTGTAGAACACCGCGCGCTGCTCGGCCATGGCCTCGGCATTCTTCTTGCCCATGGCGCGCCGCAAGAGATCCGCGCCGCCCAGGGTGTAGCGGGCCACGACCTGGGCGATCTTCATGACCTGTTCCTGATAGACGATGACGCCGTAAGTGTCCCTGAGCACGGGCTCCAGCGAGGGCAACGGATAGATGACCGGGACCTCGCCGTGCTTGCGCTTGATGAACTCGTCCACCATGCCCGAGCCCAGCGGTCCGGGGCGGTACAGGGCAAGCATGGCGATGACGTCGTCGAAACAGGAGGGCCGCAGCATGCGCAGGTACTTGCGCATGCCATCGGATTCCACCTGGAAGATGCCGTCGGTGTCACCCCGGGAATAGAGCTCGTAGGTGGCCTTGTCGTCCAAGGCCAGGGTGTCCAGGTCCGGGACGTCCTTGCCCTGCTCGGCGATGATATCCAGGGTGTCCTGGATCACGGTCATGGTTCGCAGGCCCAGAAAGTCGAACTTGACCAGCCCGATCTTCTCCACCAGCTTCATGTCGAACTGGGTGACGATTTCACCCTTTTTCCCGCGGTACAAGGGCAGATATTCGTTCATCGGCCCATCGGAGATGACCACGCCCGCAGCGTGGGTCGAGGCATGACGATGCATGCCCTCCAGACGACGAGAGACATCGATGAGCTTGGCCACCCGGGAGTCGTCGCGCATCATCTGGCCCAGCTCGGGCTCCATCTCCAGGGCCTTGGAGATGGTCATCCCCAACTCGTCGGGGATCAGCTTGGCGATCTTATCGGTCTCGGCAAAGGTCATCCCCAGGGCCCGGCCCACGTCGCGCACCACGGCCTTGGCCTTCATGGTGCCGAAGGTGGTGATCTGGGCCACGGAGTCTTCGCCGTACTTCTCGGCTGTGTAGCGGATGACCTCGGTCCGCCGGCGCTCGCAGAAGTCCACATCGATGTCCGGCATGGACACGCGCTCGGGATTCAGAAAGCGCTCGAACAACAGGTTGTACGGCAGGGGGTCCAGGTTGGTGATCTTCAGGGCATAGGCCACCAGCGACCCGGCGGCGGAACCGCGCCCCGGCCCGACGGGGATCCCGTTGTTCTTGGCCCAGTTGATGAAGTCCTGCACGATGAGGAAATACCCGGGGAAGCCCATCTCCAGGATGACCTTCAGTTCCAGCTCCAACCGCTCCCAGTAGACCTGCTCGTCCACCTCGTAGGGCATGTTCTCCAGGCGTTCCGTCAGGCCTTGACGGGCCAGATCGCACATCTCGTCGCCCAGGGTCTTGCCCTCGTCCACCTCGTAGACCGGGAAAAAATACTCCCCCATGGGGATTTCGACATTGCACGCTTCCGCGATGCGCACGGTGTTGGCGATAGCCTCGGGGCAATCGGCGAACTCGCGGATCATCTCCTCGGGCGAGCGATAATACAGCTGCCGGGTGTCCAGACGCATGCGCTTCACGTCATCCACGCAGGCGTTGGTCTGCACGCAGAGCAGAATGTCGTGGGCCTCGGCGTCGTCGGCGGTCAGGTAATGACAGTCGTTGGTGGCCACCAGGGGCAGATCCGTGGCCCGGGCCAGCTCCTGCAACTGCTGATTGGCACGGATCTGGTCGGCGATACCGTTGGCCTGCAGCTCGATGTAGAACCGTCCCGGAAAGATGGACTCGTACTCCCGGGCGGTGGCGATGCCCGCGCCCATGCCCTTGTCCAGCAGGTCACGCACCACCTGCCCCTGCAGGCAGCCCGACAGGGCGATCAGCCCCTCGCTGTACTTACGCAACACGTCTAGGGACACCCTGGGCTTGTAGTAGAAGCCGTTCAGGTAGCCTTCGGTGACGATCTTGGTCAGGTTCTTGTAACCGAGCAGATTCTGGGCCAGCAGCACCAGGTGATAGCGCCGCCTGGCGTTCTCGCCTTCCTTGACGTTGTGATCGCCCAGGGAAACGTAAATCTCCGAGCCGATGATGGGCTTGATCCCGTGCTGCTTGGCTGTCAGATAGAACTTGGCGGCCCCATACATGCTGCCGTGGTCGGTGATGCAGGCGGCAGGCATCCCAAAGCCCTTGGCCGTGGAGCAGAGGTCGTCAAGACGGATGGCGCCGTCCAGCAGGCTGTATTCCGTATGACAGTGCAAATGAACAAAATCAGGCATGTGGCTCGGGGATCCTCCTGGGGTTGGCGGGCCGGGCTCGGCCTCCCACAGGGAGTAGCAGAAAAAGCCCAGGGGGCCAATATCGCCCTCGGCCTCTAGCTCGGCGTTCTGGACTAAAGAATCATCATTTCAGATAGATAAACAAACAAAAGATCCTTCACCCTAAGACCGCTCCTCGATCCCGTTGCCCCAGGCCTGACCCAGATACGGGACAGGGGCACACCCAGGCGGAGCGGACAATATACACCTCGGTCGGACAGCGGCGGTGCGTCGCGCAGATCTTCCCGCTCCAGGTCCCCAAAACTCAGGCCGCCCCATAAAAAGACCCCGCTCCGTTACACAACGAAGCGGGGCCAAAAAACAGGATTCATCCTGCATCAATCATCGTAGGGTGTGCCTGATTCAGTAAAACCGTGATCCTTCAACCAATTGATGGACATGTCCAGCTGCCAGCGTTCATCGATGTCGCAGCCGTCGCCGTTGACCACGGGCAGGATATTCTGGCCCATCCAGCGCTGGGGCAAGAGCCCCTCGGCCATGTTGGCCAGACATTTTCCCCGGCACACGGAATGGCTCATGTCCGCAAAATAGGCAGTCCCCTGACTCCTGCGATCACAGGAGAGGGTCTTGGGATCGCCCAGGGCCTCGAAGGGCACAAAGGGATTCAGATAACCACTATCACCCAGCTTTCTGGCACGGAGCGGGCTGTACATGTCGAACACCGAAACCGTCACTGCGGAATCCGCCTCGGGGTTAGCCTCGAGTTTCTCCACGCCCTCGTCGATGAGGGCAGCGTTGATGGTCACGGCATTACACATCAGCACCACCACATAGTCCGGTTCGCGACCCAATCTGGAGGATGCCTCGAAATAGGCATGCTCCAGGGCGTCCTCGAACAGCGCCTCATCGGTGCACAGCTCGGCAGGACGCTCGATGACGTCCAGCCCCATGCCCTGGGCCGCCTCAATGATCGCCTCGTGGTCCGTGGACACGAAGATGCGGTCCACGAATCTGGAATTTTGGGCCGCCATGATGGGATAGGAATACGCGGGACGGCCAAGGATAGTCATGGAGTTCTTGCCCGGAAACCCGGATGAACCCTTGCGCCCCAGAAGCAAGGCGATGGTCGTCTTGTCGCTCATAACATGCCTCCGTTGACGTCAAGGCAGGCCCCAGTGATGTAGGCCGCCGCATCGCTACACAAAAACAGAATCGGACCGACCTGGTCGGCCACAGTGGCTACCCGCCCCATGGGAATCTTGGCCTCCAGAACAGCGATTTCTGCTGGGGTCATGGACTCGCGCAGCATGTCCGTCATGGTCTGGCTCGGACAATGGGCATTTATGTTCACCCCGTGGGCTGCTGCCTCGAAGGCCAGCTGCCGGGTAAGACCGATGAGCCCGGCCTTGCTGGCGACATAATGGACCCCGCTGACAACGCTGCGGTGCCGCCCGGCAATGGAAGAGATGTTCACGATCTTGCCGGTCTTTCTGGGCACCATGCGCGCCAGGGCCTCCCGGCAAAGCAAAAATGCCGCCCCTAGGTTGACGTCCAGCACGCTATCCCATTCGTCCTTGCCGATCTCCTGATTGACCTTGCAAAAATTGATGGCAGCGGAGTTGACCAAGATGTCCAACGGAGCCATGGCATCGATGGCAGCAAAAGCCGCTTTGACCTGGGCCTCGTCCGTCAGGTCTGCAGCCAAGTGCTGGGCTGCGTCCAGGCCTTGCCCCGGCTTTCGCGACAGGTAAAAAACACGGGCTCCGGCACTGAGCAGTTCTTCCACCACCGCCTTGCCGATGCCCCGGCTTCCGCCGACCACCAGTGCCGTCTGCCCGGAAAAGTCAAATCTGATATTCTTGAATCCCATGCCCTACTCCGCGTAAACGTGATTGACATCAGGCCGGGTGATGGCAAAGCGGATGGCGGGTTTGTCGCCCACACATCTGATCTTGTGCTTCACGCCCTGGGGCACGGTGACAATGTCCCCAGTACTCACACGGCGGTTGCCCTCGCCATCGATAAACCATTCCCACTCGCCTTCCATGATGACCCAACACTCGTGCGCGTCAGGATGAAAATGCAAACGATTGCCCTCACCAGGCAGTTGCTGAATCAGCACTCCGCCGAACACATCATTATAAACCAGACGCACTGCCCAGGACCCTTCGCCCATCTCTTTCTTGATGGCGGCAAGATTGGTGACAGGCACGTTTTCAAAGGTCTTCAGGACAGTCTTCTCGACTCCGTCGTCTTTGAGGACACGGGCAACATCGTCATCGTGGCGTTCTTCATTGGACATCAATATTCTCCTTTTCAGCCTCGTCTGCCAATAATTCCGTTGAACATAATGAAGGGATTCGTAATAGGGATGAGACTCTATTCTTCCCGCGCGGATGGTGTCAACCGGGCCTTGCCCCCCTGGAACAGGCAGGCTATGGCGACCAGGTCATGGCAGAGCGTTATCCCATCCCCTCCACCGCCCAACGACAGGAGGACTCCATCAAACGCAGCCGCTTCAACGTCAGCGCGGCTCATGCCCCGGACGCTGAAACAGCCAAGGCCTTCATCAATGATATCCGTGCCGAATTTCCCGACACCACCCTCAATTGCTGGGCCTTTGCCACCGGGCGATACCCGCACCGTGGGCATGAGCGATGACGGCGAACCCCATGGCACAGCCGGACGGCCCATGTTGCACGCCCTGATTCATTCGGGAGTGAGTGAAATAGTGGTGGTTACGCGCTATTATGGTGGAATTAAGCTGGGCACCGGCGAGCTGACCCGCACCTATTCGGGCATGGTGACGAAAGTCATGGAAGAGTTGCCGCGCTCCGAAAGGGTGGAGACCGTGTGCCTAAGGGTGGAATTCGCTTATCAGGCTGTAACCCTGGCCAAACGACTCTTCCCGGACTTTGAAGCCAAGGTAGTGGATGAGAGTTACGGAGAGAGCGTGATCTATGTGCTGGAGCTGCCAGACGAGCAGGCTGTCCCGCTTTCGGCGGCACTCATCGAATTGACCGACGGGCGGGCCGTCATCACCCCTGAATAGAACGCATGTTCCTATTCCCAACAGGGCTAGCTGGCATCAGCTGACTAACCTGCACGACTAAAAATACGGCAGGCGAGATAGGATATTGTCATGATGGCACCTGTAATCAGGCTCAAGCCGATGACAAAGGGGATCTCCTGACACCACGAATATCCATAGGGCATGCCATAGTAGCTCTGATTGACGATGCGCTCCATAACTACAGTAAAAGCCTCGACCCAAATGAGCTGAGCCCAAAAGACCCTCCAGAACAGCCACTTCAGGCTTCGTTCCCCACGCTGGCTTATTGTCATCAGAAAAAGACCGAACAAAATCGGCCCAAAAAACAGAATCCTCCACCGCAATAGACCATCCACGCTATCACTGTGACGCCAGACATCCAATGGAACCTCGATGAACCACAACCAGAAATCATAGTGTTCCCAATCACATGGCAGATACATCATTACTCTTTTCTTTCTCCTCCCTTGGCGGTTTGGTGCTGTTCCGGTGGAATCGCTCCGATATGGCGCCTGAACTCGACCTTGCCTTTTTGACCAAGCCTGAACCCCCAATCGTTTACAACGATCTCGTTGGCACTGGCTGAAATCGACGTTCCCGCCCCAGACACAAACTCGGCCTGCCCGCTGGAATTCGTACCCCTCTTTGTGATAGCAGCAACGTCCTCAGCCCTAGGCCATTCATCGTCTCCCAACACCCTCCAGCCATTGATCGTCCTGCCTCTATCTGCCCAATCCGATGCCTGCGGGCCAATATAGCATAGTCTGTACAGTTCATAGCGCTAAATATTCCTCAATTCCAGTGCTCTTTATTCAACATTCAACGAGCCTATTCCTTTCGACCGCGCTTGAGCAGAGATGACTAATTACCCAGCCTCACCCGCTGGCTGTAGTAGGCGGTGCCCCCGCCCAGATCGGTCTCGGTGGGCACGACCAGAGGATTCAGCCCCCGCCCAAAGCGCATCCAGCCGCCACGGCGCAGCACCACGGCCTCCGGGTGCACGGTCTCGTCCAGGACCAGGCGCACCTCGGCCCGCCCACGCGGGGAGACGATGAACACCGGCCTGTCCAGGTCCAGGCCCGCCAGCGCCGGGCTTCGCTGCGCAATGAACGCCTCGGGCAGTCCCGGCCCCTCGTCGGGCGGGAACTGGGAATGGATGGTCTTTTTGCTGATCAACGTCAACAGGTGCAGGGGATACTCGCCCGCGATCTTCGGCTCCGGGCTCAGGACCTCCACGAACCGGAACCGTCCGTCCGGGTGCGCGAACCTGAGCCCCTCGAAGGCCACGGGAGGCCTGTGCGCCTTGGCAAAGCACCTGGCGCGCAGTTCGCCCAAGGTGATCTTCAGGCTCGGGGTCGCCACGCCGCGGGCCAGGGTCTCCTCCCGATCCGGCAGCACAACGGGCTCGGCGAGCCGCCTGCCCAACTCCTCCAAAATATCCCAGTCGTTGCGGGCCTCGCCCGGAGGGTCCTGGACCTTGGCGGAATGGGCCACCCAGTCGTGCATGCAGGAACCCAGCACGTCCTCGCGCTCGGTCATCAGAGCGCAGGGCAGGATCAGGTCCGCACGCAGCGCCGTGTCCGTAAAAAAGGCCTCCACCGCCACCACGAAACCGCACTGGCCAAAGGCCTCGATGATCACGTCCCCGGCCGGGAACTGGTTGATGCAGTTGCTGCCGTCCACCCAGATCATCTCCACAGGCGGGTCGGCGCGCAGGATCGCCCGGCCGAGGTCGTGCACGGGCAGGGTACGCCGCGGCCTGCCCGCAGCACCCTCGTCCGCCCATGGGGCGAAGTTGCGACCCGAGGAGATATTGTAATGCGCCCCACCGCCGGACAGGCCCACATTGCCCGAAAGCAGGGCCACGGCGTCGATCCAGCGCACGTTCTCGCCGCCATGCACGTAGCGTTGCAGGCCCCAGCCGATAATCGTGGCCGTGGGGCCGTCCGCTGCATACCAGTCCAGGACGGTCTCGTAGTCCGTGCGCGAGATGCCGCAGGCAGCCAGCAGCTCGTCCGTGTTCCGACCTGCCAACAGCCGTTGCAGCTCAGCGGTGTTGGCGGCAGCGTCCAGGACGCCCTGGGGCACGCCCCGGGACAGCAGCCCCCGGCACAGGGCCGCGGCCAGGAAACGGTCCGTTCCCGGCCGGATCATGATGATCTGGTCTGAAAAATCCTCGTTGCCGCTGGAGGCCGGGGAAATGGTCAGCACCCGGGTCCCGGCCTTGCTCGCGGCCTTGACGATGGCCGCCTGATGCACCGAGAAGCGCGAGAAGTCCCGGCCCCAGTTCACGATCCGCGCCGCGTGCAAAAGGTCTTCCGGCTGGTTGCTGTCCAGGACCCCGAAATCGGCGATGGAGGCCTCGATGCCGGCCTCGTCGCAGGGCGAGCCACTCAGGGTGGAACTGCCCATCCGTCCGAAGAACCAGTTGGAGACGCCCGCCAGCACCCCCCGGTAGCCGTGCCCCCGCAGATGCAGGATGCGTTCGGGCCTGTCGCGCAGCTTGTTGATGCGCCGGGCGATGAGTTCCAAGGCCTCGTCCCAGGTCACGGGCCAATAATTGGCACCCTCTCGCACCAGGGGCTGGGTGATGCGTTCCGGGTGGGAGAGCATCCGGGGATACTTGGCGGTCTTGGCGCAGATAAAGCCCTTGGTGAAGGGATGCTCGGGGTTGCCCTTGAACGAACAGCTTCCGTCCTCGTTTTTGGTCACGAGGATGGAGCAACAATCCGGGCAGTCACGGGTGCAGGCGGAGACATACGAGGTGGTGCTCATGCCCCTTCTGGTAGCCCAACCTGCCCCGGGGCGTAAAGTGCCAATCGCTCACGGACTCAGTCCGGGACTCGTCACCCCCTTCGTCCCTCCTTCGCTCTGCCCCCGGATCAACCTTTCGGCTCATGACGCTGCATCATAAAGGCTCCGCCCCCGCAGCCCTCGACCACGGGTGCAGTCCTGAGGATTCAGGCGGCAGCGGCACGACCACGCAAAAAGAAAGCCCCCGTCTCCGAATCTCGGAGGCGGGGGCTTCAGCAGTTCAAATCACGGACCTACAGATCCTTGGCGACCAGCTTCATGAAGCGCAACAGCTGATGGGTGAAGCTACTCTCGTTGTCGTACCAGATGACCAGCTTCAACTGGGTGCCGTTCATGACGTGGGTCAACAGGCCATCCACCACGCCGCCGTTCTCGTTGCCCGTGTAGTCCACGGACACCAACGGGATCTCGGTGTAGCCCATGTAGCCCTGCATGGGGCCCTCGGCCGCGGCCTTGAGCATGGCGTTGACTTCCTGGACGGTCACAGGCCGTTCCAGTTCGCAAACCAGATCCACCAGGGAGACGTTGGGGGTGGGCACACGCATGGACATGCCGTCCAGCTTGCCCGCAAGCTCGGGGATGACCATGGTCACGGCCTTGGCCGCGCCGGTGGTGGTGGGCACGATGCTCATGGCGGCGGCACGACCCCGGCGCAGGTCCTTGTGGGACCCGTCCAGGATGCGCTGGCTCATGGTGTAGGAGTGGATGGTGGTCATCTGGCCATGCTTGATGCCATAGGCGTCGTTGACCAGCTTCACGGCCGGGGCCATGCAGTTGGTGGTGCACGATGCCGTGGACACCACGTGGTGCGTGGCCGGGTCGTACAGCTCATGGTTCACGCCCATGACCACGGTCAGGTCCACATCCACGCCCGGGGCGCTGATGATGACCTTCTTGGCGCCGCAGTCGATGTGCTTGGCCAGCCCGGCCTTGTCCTTGACCGCACCGCTGGACTCGATGACCAGATCGATGTTGCCGTCTTTCCAATTCCACTGCCCGATGGGCTGGCGGGTGACCACGATTTCCTTGCCGTCGATGGAAAAGCCATCGGCCGTGGCCTTGACTTCCCCTGGATAGGTCCCGTGCACGGAGTCATACTTGAGCAGGTGCGCCAGGGCCTCGTTGTCGGCACGAGCGTTGACCATGACGACTTCCAAAGCGGTTTCGTGGGCCAAAAGACGAACCAGATACCGGCCGATGCGGCCGAAACCGTTGATACCAATGCGAACAGCCATCTATCTTTCCTTTGCGTTGCGTTAGATCTTGTTGGAGCAGCCAAGGACATTCTTGATCTTATGCTGCACCATGTCCTTCACGGCCTGGCGCGCGGCACCCAGGTACTTGCGCGGGTCAAATTCCGAAGGGGTTTCCTTGAAGACCTTACGGATGACGGCGGTCATGGCCAGACGAATATCCGTATCGATATTGATCTTGCAGACGCCGAAGGTCGCGGCCTTGCGCAACAGGTCCTCGGGCACGCCCTTGGCCCCGGGGATGTCGCCGCCAAAGGCGTTGGCCATTTCCACGAGCTCCTGTGGCACCGAGGACGAACCGTGCAGCACCAGGGGGTAGCCCGGCATGATCTGGGTGATCTTTTCCAGGCGCTCGAAGTCCAGGCGGGGTTTGCCGCTGAACTTGTAAGCCCCATGGCTGGTGCCGATGGCAATGGCCAAGGAATCGCAACCCGAACGCTCCACGAACTCCACGGCCTGATCGGGGTCGGTGTAGACGTTTTCCTCGCTGACCACATGCTCCTCGATACCGGCCAGGCGGCCCAACTCGGCCTCGACCCAGACGCCCCTGTCATGGGCGTAGGCCACCACCTGCTTGGTGATCTTGATATTCTCGTCAAAGGACAGGTGCGAGCCGTCGTACATCACGGAGGTGAACCCACCGTCGATGCAGGCCTTGCAGATTTCGAAGTCCGCACCGTGGTCCAGATGCACGACCACCGGCAGATCAGCCTCCAGCAACGCGGCCTCGATGAGTTTCATGAGATAGGTCTGGCTGGCGTATTTGCGGGCGCCGGCGGAGATCTGCAGGATCAGAGGGGCCTTTTCCGCTTCGGCGGCCATCATGATGCCCTGGATGATCTCCATATTGTTGACGTTGAAAGCGCCGACGGCATAGCCGCCCTTGTAAGCCTTCTCGAACATCTCTTTGGGTCCGGTCATGGGCATGGGGTCCTCCTCGAAAGGCTATGGTTCAGGGAAAGGTGCACGCGGCCCCTGTCCGGATAAATGCACGGTGAAGCCGCCGAGGCCGCCCCCCCGGGGTGCGGCACTCAAAGTGACATGCTGAAAGGACTTATTTTATAGACTGAGCCCGGCAGGCTGTCAACGAAGGGCCAGTGCACGAAGCCGAACCAGCATCTCGCTGTCCGTGAAATTGAAGCGCAGGGGCGTCAGGGTGATATGCCCGTCCCACAACAGCGCCCGGTCCGTATCCGGGGAGACCTTCTCCCGGGGGATTTCGCCCTCCAGCCAGTAGTAGTCCCGTCCGCGCGGGTCCTTGCGGGCCACATACCAGTCGCGGTAGGCAGCCGTGGTCTGGCGGCACACGGTCAGCGGCTTGGCTTCGCCCAGGGGCAGGTTGGGAAAATTCAGATTCAGCACGCTCTGCGCGGGCAGTTGTCCCCAAGCCATGCGTCCCACGAACTCGGCGGTCCAGGCCGCCTGCTCCGAGGCGTCGGTGAAATTCCAGTCGTCCAGGGACACCGCCAGGGCGGGCAGGCCCATCAGCGCCCCCTCGGTGGCGGCGGAGACCGTGCCGGAATAGATGATGTCCACACCCACGTTGCAACCCGAGTTGATGCCCGAGACCACCAGATCCGGGGCCTGCTCCAAGAGCTGGGCCAGCGCCAGCTTCACGCAGTCCACGGGGGTGCCGTTGACACCGATGCCGCAAAAGCCGTTTTCACGAAACTGCTTCACCTTGAGGGGCATGGCCATGGTCACGGCGTGGCCCACGGCGGATTGCTCGGACACCGGGGCCACCACCTGCACGGTGTGCCCGGCGTCGCGCAGGGCCTTGTCCAGGGCGCGCAGGCCAGGGGCCTGGATGCCGTCGTCATTGGTCAGCAAAATATTCATTCTGTCCTGATATCCTTCGTATTTCTGATTGGTGCCGCGCACAACAGGCCTGGCGGACTGTTCTCCCCCAACCTAGCCCAGCAGGGCCGGGTTCGCAATCCCGAGCCCGCACCTTCTGCAATTGCACCCACGGGGCATGTCTGGTATCCAAATGCAACCATTGTCCTCAACGTAACCACTGACCCCACTGGAACATGACGCAGAAAACGACCTTCATCCGGGATCTGATCCCCGGACAGCCTGTGGACGACATCTTTCTTTTGGCTTCGGCTCAGCAGGGCCAGGCCAAAAACGGTCCGTTCTGGTCTCTGACGCTCACGGACCGCTCCGGCGAAATACCCACCAAGATCTTCAGCCCCCAGGCCCAGGCCATCACCAGCCTGGCCGCCGGGCAGTTCGTGCGAGTGCGCGGACTTGTGGGCACCTACCGCGACCAGCCCCAGGTGGTCGCCGACTCGGCCCAGGTCGTGGACCCGTCCGAGAACGGCCTGCAACTGGCTGACTTCGTCCCCGCCAGCGAGCGCGACCCCGAAGACATGCTCGCGGACCTGGAAAAGCTCTGCAAGGACAACATCCGCCACAAGCCCTTGCGCGTGCTGGTGCGCAATGTGCTCACCGACCAGGCCATCAAGGAGCGCATCATGCCCGCGCCCGGGGCCGTGAGCATCCACCACGCCTACGCTGGGGGGCTGGTGGAACACACCCTGGCCGTGTGTCGCCTGTGCATGTCCTTCTGTGAACTCTACCCCGAACTGGACCGCCAGGTGCTCCTGGCCGCCGCCGTGTTCCACGACCTGGGCAAAGCCTGGGAATACGCCCAGGGTCCGGTGCGCCAACACACCGACGAAGGCCGCCTCCTGGGCCATATCCAACTGGGACTCACCGTCATCGAGCCGTTCATCGCCAAGGCCCTGGAAAAGGGGTTGGAACCCGAGGTGGCGATGCACCTGAAACACATCATCGTCAGCCACCACGGCGAGCTGGAATTCGGCTCGCCCAAGCGCCCCAAGACCCCCGAGGCCTTTGCCCTGCATTTTGCGGACAACCTGGATGCCAAGCTGAAGACGGTGGCAGAGGCCATCGAGCCCACCGTACCCGAGGAAGAGACCGGCTGGAGCCCATTTGTGCGCTCGCTTGGCCGGTACGTGTACAAGCCCCTGCGGACCCCCGACCCCGTCGAAAGCAACGGCGACGACAAAAAGGATGAGCAACAGTGTTTATTACCTTTGAAGGCATAGAGGGCTCAGGGAAATCCACGGTCATGGCCCGGGTACAGGAACACCTGGAGGCCCAGGGCTTTGATGTGTTGCGCACCCTGGAGCCCGGCGGCAGCCGCCTGGGCCGTCAGCTGCGCAAGATTCTGCTGGGCATGGAGAGCCGCGACCTGACCGGCGAGAGCGAGCTGTTCCTGTATCTGGCGGACCGCGCCCAGCACGTGGCCTCCATCATCCGCCCCGCCCTGGAGGCCGGAAAAATTGTGCTCTCGGACCGCTACGCGGACTCCACCGTGGTCTACCAGGGCTACGGACGCGGCCTGGACCCCAAGCTGCTGCACACCTTGAATGACGTGGCCACGGCGGGCCTGTGGCCCGACCTGACGCTGCTCTTCGACCTGACTCCCGAGGTGGGCCTGAAACGCGCCCTGACCCGCAACCTGCGCGAGGGGCTGGCCGATTCCGAAGGCCGCTTCGAGGCCGAGAGTCTGGAATTCCACGAACGCATCCGCGAGGGCTACCTGACCTGGGGCTCGCTGTACCGCAAGCGCTTCCGCATCGTGAACGCCGAGCAGGGACTGGCCGAGGTGGTACGCGACGCCATCGAGACCATCGACCAAAACCTGGTCAAACGCGCCGACTCCGGCGAAGGCCCCAAACCCAAGACCCTGCGGGACTAGCCCATGCCTGCGGCGATCACCGGCGTGATCCTGACCTTCAACGGCGAGAAATGGCTGGAACAGACCCTGGCCAGCCTGGACTTTTGCGACACGCTGCTGGTGGTGGACTCCGGCAGCACGGACAGAACGCTGGCCATTGCCGAGGCCGCCGGGGCGCAGGTCCTGCACCGCGACTGGGAGGGCACCATCCCCCAGTTCAGATTCGCCTTCGAGCACGTCAAGACCCCCTGGATCATCACCCTGGACCAGGACGAATTCCTGTCCCCGGAGCTGAAAAAAAGCGTCACGAGCGCCCTGGACGCACCGGGAGACACGGGCGGCTTCTGGTGCCCGCGCCGCTCCTGGTATCTGGACCGCTTCATCCGCCACAGCGGTTGGTATCCGGATCTGTTGCTGCGGGTCTTTCGCCTGGACCAGGTGCAGATCCGGGGCATGCTGCCCCACGAGGAATTCCACCCCACGGGCACCACCGCGCGCCTGACCGGCGACATCGTGCACTACCCCTATGCCGATCTGGCCGAGCACCTGGACAAAATCAATGCCTACACCTCGCTGGCCGCCCGCGAGATGGCCGCCAAGGGCAGACGCGCCAACGTGACCAAGGCCCTGGCCCACGCCGTGGGCAAATTCACCAAGCAGTACCTGCTCAAACAAGGCTTCCGCGATGGTCGCGCCGGGCTGGTGCTGGCCGTGCATTCCTTCCTCTACGCCTTCCAGAAATACATGAAGCTGGTGGAGCTGAACCGCCGGGATTCCTGAGCGGCCCGCCCCATACGACGCGAGACCAACCCGCCACAGCACCGAGCCGCCCCCCTGCGCACCACAAAGCCCAGCTGCACGGAATTCCCTCCCCTTTGACCTGCCCTGCGGTTACTTTTTGCATACCGCGTTCTCATTTCTCTACTTTTCTGCTAGGATGTGACTCCCACATAGGGCAACCATCATGATCCATACAGCACACGCATACCAACCCGAAAGACTGCGCCAGACCTCCCTGGTCTTCTTCGGTCCGGGCGGTGGGCCAAACAACTTGTTCATCTCCGGTGGCCACCCGCTGCGCGCGACCACCGTTTTCCCACCCCGCAACGCACCCATCCCCCGACCAAAAAAAATTGCCCGCCTGCAAGACCAGCTCCCCGGCAAGAGTTTCCTGCCATGACCGCCCTCAGCCAAATTCCGGGCCGCCCCCCGGACCGCAGCCTGTCCCTGGCTCGCAGCCTGCGCGCCCACTACAAGGACTTCGCGCTCTACGCCCTGCTGCTGGGGGCCGTGGCCTGGTTCATCGCCTCGGGCGAACAGGGCCTGGGCTACCACTGGAAGTGGTACCGTATGCCCCGCTACCTGTTCACTTCCGAGGGCGGCGTGTTCGGTGCCGGGCCGCTGTTGCAGGGACTCTTCGTCACCTTCAAGATCACCGGTCTGTCCATGGTCCTGGCCATGGGTTTCGGCCTGGGCGCGGCCATGCTGCGCCAATCCGAATCCTTCAGTGCGCGGCTCATGGCCCGGGGCTATGTGGAGTTCATCCGCAACACCCCGCTGCTGACACAGATCTTCTTCATCTACTACGTCATCGCCCCGGTGCTGGGCATGGACGGCTTCGCCTCCGCCGTACTGGCCCTGTCCTTGTTCGAGGGGGCCTATGCCTCGGAAATCTTCCGCGCGGGCATCGTCTCCGTGCACGAGGGCCAGTGGGAAGCCGCCTACAGCCTGGGCCTGTCGCGCTTCGACACCTACCGCACCGTCATCGTGCCCCAGGCCGTGAGGCGTGTGCTGCCGCCGCTGACCGGGGTGGCCGTGTCGCTGATCAAGGACTCATCCCTGGCCAGCACCATCGCCATCTACGAACTGACCCAACATGGCAACGTCATCTCCTCGGACACCTTCATGGTCTTCGAGGTCTGGTTCACCGTTGCCGCCATCTACCTGTGCATCACCCTGCCGCTGTCGCTCACCGTGGCCGCCATGGAAAAACGCCTAAAGGTACAAGAGTAACCATGAAGATGAACAACCTGACCAGCGAGGCCAAGTGCCTCGGCCAAGAAATCATCTCGGCCCAAGGGCTGACCAAAACCTTCCCCAGCGGAGTACGCGCCCTGGACGGCGTCTCCCTGTCCGTACGCCAGTGCGAGGTGGTGGTAGTCATCGGTCCGTCCGGGTCGGGCAAGTCCACCCTGCTCAGGTGCCTGAACGGCCTGGAGGAGGTGGACGAGGGGCAGGTGTCCATCGGGGGCACGCGGCTGGACGACTCCCCGGCCAATCGCCTGCTGATCCGCACGGAGACGGGCATGGTCTTCCAGTCCTTCAACCTCTTCCCGCACATGACGGTCCTGGAGAACATCAACCTCGCCCAAAAGCTGGTGCGCAAGAAGTCCACGGCCCAGGCCACGGAAACGACCCTGGAACTGTTGGAACGCGTGGGCCTCGGCGACAAGCGCGACAGCCACCCGGCCCAACTTTCCGGGGGCCAGCAGCAACGCGTGGCCATTGCCCGCGCCCTGGCCATGAACCCCAGGATCATGCTTTTTGACGAGGCCACCAGTGCCCTGGACCCGGAGATGATCGGCGAGGTGCTGGAGGTCATGAAGGACCTGGCCCACGCAGGCATGACCATGGTCGTCGTGACCCACGAGATGGGCTTCGCGCGCGAGGCCGGGGACCGCGTGCTCTTCATGGAGGATGGCCGCGTGGTGGAAGAAGCCCCGGTGGCCGAGTTTTTTGACAACCCGCAACAGGAACGGACCCGGCTGTTCCTGAGCCAGATTTTGTAGAGAAGGAACGCCCCCCCCAAGGGGGCAAGACCCCATAAGGAGAAGACACATGGCCAAAGTATCAAGACTGACCCTGGCCCTGGCGCTGGCCCTGCTTGTCTGCACGGCCACGGCCCAGGCAGCCAGCACCGGAATGCAACTGACCAATGAAAGCACGCTCACCAAGGTCATGGAGCGCGGGGTGCTGCGCGTCGGATTCGACACCTTCGTGCCCTGGGCCATGAAGGACAAGACCGGCCAGTTCATCGGCTTCGAGATCGACGTGGCCCGGCGCTTCGCCGAGGACCTGGGCGTGGAGATCGAGCTGGTGCCCACCGCCTGGAAGGGCATCATCCCCTCGCTGCTGGCGGGCAAGTTCGACATCCTGATCGGCGGCATGTCCATCCGCGCCGACCGCGCGCAGCAGGTCTATTTCAGCCTGCCCTACTACTATTCGGGCCAGTCCCTGGTGGCCAACAAGAAGCTGGCCGAGGGCTTCAAGAGCCTCGAGGACTTCAACAAGCCCGAGGTGACCATTGCCGTGCGCACCGGCACCACGGCCCAGAAAGCCGCCGAGCGCTTCCTGCCCAAGGCCCAGCTGAAGCTCTTCGACAAGGAGCCCCAGGCCGTGCAGGATCTGCTCATGGGCCGCGCCCACGCCTTCATCAGCATGGCGCCCCTGCCCGCCCAGGAGGCCGTGAAGAACCCGGACAAGCTGTTCATGCCGCTGACGGACAACCTGACCAACGAGCCCAACGGCATCGCCATCCGCAAGGGCGACCCGGACTTCCTGAACTACATCAACAGCTGGATTCTGGCCGTGCAGGGCGAGAACTGGATTCAGGACCGCTACCACTACTGGTTCGAGACCATGGATTGGAAGGGTCAGGTGGAATAGCCTCGCGGCCTCAAGGAACGGGAACGGCTGCTCGCGAGAACAGGCGACTCGACCCACAATGACACTCAGGCGCGCCCGCACGGGCGGGCGCGCCACACATTTCAAGCTTGGTTTGCATGAAACGGAAAACAATTCGTTTTACAACGCTGGACGCCATCATCATCGGCTTTGGCCTGACGGCCATCGCCCTGTTCCTGTGGCGGGTCGAGGCCACGCTGGACTATACTTGGCGCTGGAATGTGCTGGGGCAATACCTGCTGCGTTTCGACAGCGATGCCGGAAGCTGGGTGCCAGGACTGGTGACCGAGGGGCTATTGACCACCATCCGCCTCTCGGCCTGGACCATGCTCTTTGCCACGCTCATCGGGATGGTCATGGGCCTGGCCCGCACCGCCCGCGGGTTGCTGCCCCGGATGCTGGGCCGGACCTATGTGGAGCTGGTGCGCAACACCCCGCCCCTGGTGCTGATCTTCATCTTCTATTTCTTCCTGGCGGACCATCTGATGACCGCCCTGGGCGTGGACGAGGTGATCCGCGCCAGCCCGCTCTGGTTCCGGGAACTGCTGCCCTATGTGGCGACCCCGATCCCGCGCATCTCCAATTTCCTGGCGGCGCTGTTGACCATGGCCGTCTACGAGGGGGCCTTCATCACCGAGCATGTGCGCGGGGGCATCCAATCCATCGAACGCGGCCAGCACGAGGCGGCCTACGCCCTGGGACTGACGCGCTGGCAGCAGATGCGCCACGTAATCCTGCCCCAAGCCCTGGCGCGCATTGTGCCACCCCTGGCCGGGCAGTTCATCTCCACCATCAAGGACACAGCCATCGTCTCGGTCATCTCGGTGCAGGAGCTGACCTTCCAGGGCATGGAGCTGATGGCCGCCACCTACATGACCTTCGAGATCATGATCACGGTGACGGTGCTCTATCTGCTACTGACCCTGACCTGTTCGGCCCTGGCCAGGAAGCTGGAGTTGAGGCTCAGAAACAAGTCCTGACCACACCCGGATCATCGGAACCCTCACCGCCGCAGCTTCGCTCGGGCTGAGGCTGGCCGCTCGTCTCGTCGAGAATCATGGCGTTGGCAGCGTGGCTTGAACGTCGAATCAAACGCCTACTCGGCGCAGTCAACGCACAGAACCTTCTCTGGAAGTGCCAAAAGACGCCTCAGGGCAATGGGCTCGCCGCCGTTGAGGCAAAGACCGAATTCTGGATCGTCGATTCGCGCCAAGGCATGCTCGAGTTGTCCCAGACGCAGTCGGGCCTTGCTCATGGAGTTCATGGCGATGCCCTGATTGGTCAGGGAAGCCATGCGGGAGAGCCTGCCCATGGGCTGGTCGAGCTGCACTGTCTCTGCCCCATTCTTGAGAGGTTCCAGCGCGTTACCGACGCTGCTGATTTCGGCCTCAAGGGCCGTTCTGATCCGTTGCGAAGTTTTGCTGTCCCTAAGCCCCCCCTACCTGTGCTCCTTGACCGTCCGCAGATCAAGGTTCGGGAAAGATTCCTGAACATGCTCCAATCCCCACAGGCTCTTGACCAGATACACCTTGTCGCCGTCGATATCCTTCGCGATATCGGCGGCATACCGCTCAAGGAAGCGCGGCGCATCACTGCCGCCGGCGATCCAGCGCACCGAGCAAATGCCCAGGCCCTCGTACGCGGCGTCCACCTTGTACTCGCCCTTGAGGCGCAGCATCGTCACCTCGAACTGCAGCGGTCCCACCGCTCCAAGGATATAATCGGCAGACAAAAGCGGTCTAAAGACCTGGATGGCCCCCTCTTCCGATAACTGCTTCAATCCTTTTTCCAGTTGCTTGGAACGGAGCGGGTCAAGCAGCCTGACCCGCCGAAAATGCTCCGGCGCGAAGCTCGGAATGCCGGTGAACTTGAGCGGGGCATGGTCGGTGGAGAAGCTGTCCCCGATCTTGATCGTCCCGTGGTTCTGGATGCCGATGATGTCTCCGGGCCAGGCCTGCTCGACACCTTCCCTGTCCTGGGCCATGAAAATGGTCGCATTATTGATCTGGATGTCCTTGCCGAGCCGGTGATGCCGAACCTTCATCCCCCGGACAAACCTTCCCGAGCAGATGCGCAGAAAGGCGATTCTATCCCGATGCGCCGGATCCATGTTCGCCTGAACCTTGAACACCATCCCGGTGAATCCCTCCTCAAGGGGGGAGACCATTCTGGATTCAGCCGCCCTGGGCCTCGGAGAAGGAGCGAGGAGCACGAACGTGTCGAGGAGTTCCTGGACTCCGAAGTTGCTCAAGGCGCTTCCAAAGAAGACGGGGGTCTGGGAGCCCTGAAGGTATCGATCGATATCGAAGGGATAACCGGCCCCGGCCAAAAGTTCCACGTCACGGCGCAACGAATCGGCGTCTGCCGACCCGACAAGTTCGTCCAGCAGGGGGTCGTCAAGCCCACTCACGAGGACCGTCTCCTTGGGCAGGGCCGATTTCGCCCCCGCAGGGACAAAAAACCGCAACTCATGCTTCCTGAGATCATAAACTCCCTTGAAATCCTTGCCCATCCCAATGGGCCAGGTCAGGGGGGCGGCCTCGATTCCCAGGGTCTGCTCGATATCATCGAGGAGTTCGAGGGGCGATCGTCCGTCGCGGTCCATCTTGTTGATGAAGGTCATGATCGGGGTGGAACGCATCCGACAGACCTCCATCAGCTTTTTTGTCTGCGTCTCGACCCCTTTGACGGAATCAATGACCATGACCACCGAATCCACGGCAGTCAGGACACGATAGGTATCTTCGGAAAAGTCCTGGTGGCCGGGGGTGTCCAGAAGGTTGATCTCGTAACCTTCGTATTCGAACTTCATGACCGAAGAGGTAACGGAAATGCCCCGTTCACGCTCCACGGCCATCCAGTCGGAGGTGGCATGCTGGGCTTTTTTGGATTTGACTGCGCCGGCGAGGCGGATCGCACCGCCGAAAAGCAGCAATTTTTCTGTCAACGTGGTCTTACCGGCGTCAGGATGGCTGATGATGCCAAAGGTTCTGCGCCTTGCAACTTCTCGATGCAATTGCTTCATGTCAAACCTTGATAACTGTTGTGAATTAAAAGAATAAATCCTGAAAAATCGAGCTGTTTTTTTTGGAGGAGGCGATCAAGAATTGCGGAGCTGTTGTCTTTCTGCCGGAGGCGATCCGTGAAAAATGGCGGTCTTCGCTCACAAAAAAATATGTCTAGGATGTTCTTCCAACGAGCGCAAGCCAAACTGCCGACGGCCAAGCTTTACAGCGTAGTGTGCCACTCCTGCCTCAACCCCCTCCACAAACACATGGTCCCGCGCATCTCCAATTTTCTGGCAGCGCTGTTGACCATGGCGGTCTACGAAGGGGCCTTCATCACCGAGCATGTGCGCGGGAGCATCCAACCCATTGAGGCGGCCATCGTCTCGGTCATCTAAGTGCAGGAGCTGACTTTCCAGGATATGGAACTGATGGCCACCACCTACATGACGTTTGAGATTATGATTACGGTGACGGTGCTCTAGATGCTGCCGACCCTGACCGGCTCGGCCCTGGCGAGACGGCTGGAGCTCAGGCTGCGAGGCAATCTCTAAGCCACCCCAAAACGCACCATTGCTTCGTTGCAGCGGGCAATCCAATCCCTCGTGTACCATAAAAATATACACGTCGGGCCTGAATTGCCCTTACGCCTCGCACTGTCACATTTTGGAACGTCCTACAAAAAACATTTGATAGCCTTGGCAATGGCCTTGGAGAATAGCTATCTCCCCGCGCAAAGCTCCTGCTCCCATCCCTTCCATCGGGGCATCAGGCCGCGATAAGGGCGGACCTTGGCCGACCGGATAAGCGGTCAGGCCCGGCAACAAGCACGACCTTACGGGATGATTGAACACCGCCGAAACGACTCGCTCGGCGGTTGGGACAACTCATATCCTCGACTAGAGGGGGGAGGGGAGGAGTCCAGAGGAGGTTTCGGGGGGAGGAGCGCCAGCGATCCCCACCAACCTCCTTTGGTCTCGCTGAAGGCGGACACCTACAATAATCGGGCACCAAAGTAGGCGCATCCGCGCCATTACTTTTCCATCATCAGCCAGCGCGACCGCTCCTCTTTCCAACCGCTCCTCTTCCCCCGCAAAAACCGAGGCCACTGGCCTTCTCACCCCTCGCCCCTCTTCTCTCCGGCCAGCTGTTGACCTTCATCGCTTGAATACATACAAATATAAGTCTGAGAGCACCGCTGACGGCCCCCAGCCGCCACCCTTTACAGGGCCAACCACATCAGGAGAACCCCATGGCTGAAAAGCATGTCAAAGTCTACGCGCTGACCACCTGCATCCATTGCAAGCACACCAAGGAATACCTGGACGAGATGGGCATCAAATACGACTGCGTGCATGTCGACCAGCTGACCGGGGACGAGCGCAAGGAAGCCGTGGAGCAGGTCAAGAAATTCAATCCCTCCGCCTCCTTCCCCACCGTGGTCATCGACGACAACTGCGTCATCGTGGGCTACAAGAAGGACGAGCTGAAAAAACACCTCGGCTAGCCACCCAGCCCCATAAGGCACGGCAACGGCTGCAACAAAGGGGAACCGCACATGGACGCCAAGCAACTGTACATCGCGCTGAAAAAAATCCAGGAACCCAGGGGCTGCTATTTCAACAGCGACCTGGAGAACATGACCCTGCCGCTGCTGGACAGCCTGCTGACCAACAAGGAGCGATACGGGCACATGGCCTGTCCCTGCCGCCTGGCCACGGGAGAGTTCGAACAGGACAGGGACATCGTCTGCCCCTGCGAGTACCGCGAACTCGACATGCAGGAATATGGCTCGTGCTTCTGCGGGCTGTACGTCACCAAGGAGTGGAACGAGGGCGATATCGAGCGCCAGTTCGTGCCCGAACGCAGGCCCCCGGATAAAGTCCTGGCCGCCCTGGGTCTGGGTGACTAGCCCCGCGGCATCAATACAACAGTAAGCGCCCTCCCGGTCTGACCGGGAGGGCGCTTTGCTTATCGATCGCACCTAACGCTTGTTGAGCAAGGGTCAGCCCCGCAGGGTCAAACCATATTTCTTGAGCTTGTATTGCAGGGTCCGGCGGCTGATGTTCAGGGCGTCGGCGGTCTTCTGGCGGTGGCCGCTGTACATAGCCAGGGTCTCCAGGATGGCCTGCTTCTCGGCCTCGTCAAGGGAGGGTGGGGCTTTGGTGACGGACGGGTCCGCAAAGGCGGTCCACCCGTTGGCCGGGGCGCTTGCCGCGCCAAGGACACCGGGGGTAGCCGGAGCTGATGCCGGACGCGGGTCCAACACCTGCGGAGGCAGGTCCTGAGGGGCCAGGGAGTCGGTGCGCGAGAGCACCAGCGCCCGTTCCAGGGCGTTCTCCAATTCGCGCACGTTGCCCGGCCAGGAGTAGCGGGACAAGGCCTCCACAAAGGCCGGGGACAAGCCACGGATGGCCTTGTGATTCTTCTCGCAGAGGCGGCCCAGCAGCCGGGTTGTCAACAACGGCAGGTCATCCATGCGCTCACGCAGCGGCGGGAGGTCTATTTCCAGCACGTTCAACCGGAAATAAAGGTCCTCGCGAAAGCGCCCGGCCGCGACCTCGCTTTGCAGGTCGCGGTTGGTGGCGGCCACGATACGCACGTCCACGGGAACCGGTCCCACCCCGCCCAGGGGTTCCACGATGCGTTCCTGCAGCACGCGCAGCAACTTGGCCTGAAGGTTCATGGGCAGCTCGCCCAACTCGTCCAGAAAAATCGTCCCGCCCGAGGCCAGCTGGAAGCGCCCGGGCTTGTCCTTGACCGCACCGGTGAAGGCACCCTTGACGTAGCCGAAGAGTTCGCTCTCCAGCAGGTCGGCGGGCAGGGCCGCACAGTTGACCTTGATCAGCGGCCCCTTGGAGCGCGGACTCACGGCGTGCAGGGCCGCGGCCACCAGTTCCTTGCCGGTGCCGGATTCGCCGCTGATGAGCACCGTGGCCTCACTGGGCCCGGCCTGCTCGATGAGATCCTTGACGCGCAGCATCGCCGGAGACTGGCCCACGATGTTCCGCGTCTCCACGGTCATCCCGGCCTCGCGGCGCAGATCGGCGTTTTCCGAGACCAGGCGCGAATACTCGTAGGCCTTGCTCAGCACGGCCACCAGTTCCTCGTTGTCGGCAGGCTTGGTCAGATAGTCGAAGGCTCCGAGTTTCATGGCATCCACGGCATGGCCCACGGTGCCAAAGGCCGTGAGCATGACCACGGGCACCCCGGGCACCTTGACGCGCAACGCCCCCAGGGCTTCCAGGCCATCCATGCCCGGCATGCGCATGTCCAGCAGGATCACGCTGGGCGCGGCCTGGGGCAGCATCTCCAGGGCCTGCTCGGCGCTGCCCGCCTCCAGGACATCCCAACCCTCGTCGCGCAACACCGCACCCACCAGCAGGCGCAGCGCGGGTTCGTCATCCACAACCAGCACCCGGCGTTTGGCCTTGGTACCCGTCATGATTCACCCCCCTCGTTTGATTCGTTCAGATCGTCGGCAGCGGGGAACAGCAGGCGCACCTCGGTGCCCCTGTCCTCGCCTGCGGTCCTTGTCATGAGTTCCACATGGCCGCCGTGATCGCGCATGATGCGATGCACGATGGCCAGGCCCAGCCCGGTGCCCTGCTTCTTGGACGTGAAGAACGGCTCCAGGGCATGCTCGCGCTCCTCGGGACCCATGCCCGAGCCGTTGTCCGCAACGGCCACGGCCACCATGTTCTCGTCCACAAAGGAGGAGAGGGCGATGTGCCGGGGCCCTTCCACTCCGCTCACAGCGGACAGGCTGTTCAGCACCAGGTTGATCAGCGCCTGCTTGAGCATGTCGGGATCGGCCAGCACCAGCCCGGTGCGGGTCTCCACGGTCAGATCCGCCCCCGCATGCTCCAGGTCGAAACGCAGCAGCCCCCGGAGATCCTCGCCCAGGGCGGCAAAATCAACCAGGACCTTCTCCGGTTCCCTGGGGCGCGACAGAAACAACAGGTCCGTGATGACCTTGTCCAGGCGATCGGCCTCGCGGACCATGGTGTTGGCGTATTGCTCCTCGGGATCGCGGCCCTTGAGCTTCTTCTGAAAGAATTGGGCGAACCCGCGCAAGGCCGAAAGGGGATTGCGGATCTCATGGGCCAATCCGGCAGCCATGCGCCCGATGGCGGCCAGGCGCTTGGCCTCCCCCAGATCATCTTCCAGGGCCTTCAGTTCCGTACGGTCCCGCACCAGCAGCAGACGTTCGCCGCCCCCGCCATCCTCGGCGGGAATCGGGGCGGACATCACCTCCAGGCTGCGGCCACCGGCCTGACACTGCACCCAGCCTGCACCCAGGGAACAGACGTCGTCATCGCTCCAGCCGTCGGTACAGGCCAGGGGCAGATCGCGCCAGCGCGAACCCACCAGCGCGCTCTCACCACCCAGCAGGCGCTTGGCCGCGGGGTTGGCGGCCAGCACCAGCCCATCGCAGTCCAGGGTCAGCAGGCCATCGGGCATGGTGTCCAGCAGACGGGAGTGAAAACTCTCCAGACGGTGCAAGGCCTGGCTCTGGTCGCGACGGCGCAGATAGGCCACGGCCAAGGCCCAGATAAAGGCGGCCACCACCAGCACATAGCCGGTCTGCAGCAAGGCCGTTCGCTTGAATTTTGTAAAATTGGCCAGATGTCGGCCGGGATCCAGACCGACCATCAGGATCGGGAAACTGCCCGGTTTCGGTGGGCACTTGAGATTGGGGTCCAGGTTGCAGAGATTGGCCAGGCCCTGGCGGACGCGGATACCGGAGACGAAGACATCCATCTTGCCACCGGTATACATGGCCGCCCAGTCTCCATTCGTCTGCATGGCGCGCCAACCCGACGCCGGGAGCATGGGAATCGAGGTCTCGTCGTCCTGGACCCCGATGATCATCGTGGAATCCTCTGCGTAGAAGGCGATGAAGACAACGTCTTTCTGCGCCACCAGCTCGGTGAACATCTCGGTCAGTCGCGGTTTCAGATCAACCGGGGCGGATGGCACCCTCCGGCCATGCCCACCCATGAACCCGCCAGGCATCTGCCCCTTGAGCTCGCGCATAAGGGAGGCCTCGATGCCCCTCAAAATGGACTGCGAGGCCAGGAACATGTGCTCTTCGACGGTTTCACGCTGCCGACGCAGATTCTGGAAGGTCAAAAAGGACAGGCCGAGGCCAAGGACCATCAACGCCAAAGCGGCGGTCAGCAAAAAGCTTCTGTCCTTGACTCGCAGACCAATGTCCATGGGGGTGCTCCCTGTTGTTGCGGCGGCCGAATATGAATGGCCCGGGGGCCCGTCTGCGGCAGACGGGCCCCCGGGTATACCTAGTGAGACGAGGGGCTGGATGAAGTCTTGTCCGAGCTAGCCATTGGTTCCCGGGCAGTTGGGGGTGCCGCCGCAGGGGCCGCTGCCATCGCGCGGTCCGTTGCCCTGGCCCTGACCGGGGCAATTGCCCGGAGTGGCACCCTTGCCCTGGCCGGACCTGCCGCAGAAGCCGCGCCCACGACCGAAGTCCTGGATGCCCGCTTCACGAACCTTTTCGCGGAACGTGACGCTTTCCTGGAACATCTTGCCCTTTAAGTCCACCAACTGCTTGGTCACGGCCTCAATCTTGCCCTTGTCCATTTTCGTGGCGGCCAACAGGGCCTCGAGTTCCAAGTGCTTGGCGTAGGTTTCCTGGCGCAAGGTCTCGGTCCTGGCGAAGAAATCGTTCTGCAGGGTATCCAGCTGCTGCTGTTGTTCGGGGGTCAGGGTCTGAGCGGCACCAATGGCACCGCAGCCGCCGCGGCCCATTCCGGGGCCCATTCCAGGGCCGTAGGCAAAGGCCATGGCGGAGAGGGACAAAACCGCCACGGTCGTGACTACGATGGTCAATGCTTTACGGTTCATGATGTACTCCTTGTCGTTGCGTTGCATTCAACGTGATTGAGCATCACAAAGCATACCCCGTGCCAAACAAAAACAACCAATAAAACAAGACTACTAGATGCATATAAAGATTTCAGCCGGGGATAGTGTGCAAGCATCGACACACTATTCCTTGCACATGTGTGCAATATAATGCACGCAAAAGCAACCCTGCACATGCCGGGTCCGGAACGGTGCCGACGTTGCCTCGCGCCGCTTTCGAAGGTACAAGCTTGCCTCAGCGCAAACCACAACCGCCCGGATGACACAGATGCCCAGCACATCCACCCCCGAGGGTTCAGCCGTCCTCCCGCTGCGCGGGGCCCTGCCCTACCTGCTGATCTTTGCCGGGCTGTTTTTCGTGAACTTCGCCTCGCGGGTCATCCTGGGGCCGTTCCTGCCCCTGGTCGAAACAGAATTCGGCATCAGCCACGCCCAGGCTGGCGGACTGTTTTTGCCCATCTCCCTGGGCATGAGCCTCTCCATGGCCCTGTCCAGCGTCGTCGCCCGATGGCTCAGCCACCGGGGGGCCATCCTGCTGTCGACCTTCGCCATCGGCCTGTCCATGATCGCGGTTTCACGCGCCCCGAGCATGCCGCTGCTGCGCCTGGACCTGCTGCTGATGGGCATGGCGGGCGGACTCTATTTCCCCTCCGCCATCTCCGCCATCACCAGCTTTTTGGAGCCCCGCCACTGGGGCAAGGGCATCGCCGTGCACGAACTGGCCCCCAACGCGGCCTTCATCGTCGTGCCTGCCCTGGGGGCCGTGTTGACCGGGATTCTGTCCTGGAGGACGGTCTTCGCCGGGTTCGGCGTACTGGCCTTGTGCATGGGGGTGCTGTTCATCGTCAAAGGCCGCGGAGGCGAGCACCGGGGAGAGACACCCAGTCCCTCCGTGGTGCTTCAGGATGTGCTGCTGCGTCCCGCTTTCTGGGGACTGGCCCTGCTTTTTTCCCTGGCCATCGCCGCCAGTTTCGGCCCCTACAGCATGCTGGCCCTGTACCTGACCGACGAAGCGGGCATGGACGTGGAGCAGGCCAACATGGTGCTGATGGCCTCGCGCCTGGCCGGACCGGTGGTGGCCCTGACTTCGGGGGTCATCGTGGACCGCATCGGCGCCCGCGCCACAGCGGCCCTGTCCCTGGGGCTGACGGGCATGCTCACGGTCTGTCTGGGGCTGTTCTCGGGCTGGGCCCTCATCGCCTCGGCCATCGGCCAGCCGATCCTCGCCGTGTGCTTCTTTCCGGCAGGACTGACCGCCGCCTCGCTGGCCTTTCCCTTGCGGGTGCGCAACATCGCACTCTCGCTCATCGTGCCCGTGGCCGTGCTTCTGGGGGGAGGGTTGACTCCGCCTGCCCTGGGCTGGTTCGGAGACAGGGGGGATTTCGCCGGAGGCTTCATCTTGCTCGGCGCACTGATCATCGCCGGGCTGCTGCCCCTGAAATTCATGCGCTTTTCCAAGGGCGACTGATCAAGACACTTTGGGTTCGGGACCACGCTGCCGGACATCTTCACCAGCAATGCAAACGGTCGGAGCAGACCTGCTCAGGACCCGCCATCCGTGCCTTCTCCGTCCGCGCCAGGTCTGGATCCGGGACACACCGACCCACCGGGCTGGAGCGCATCGTTGAAGACCTCGCCGTAGATTCGCAGCATGACCATGGTGAACGAAAGGATCAACGGGCCATAGAGCAGCCCCGCAGGACCGAAGGCCTGCAGGCCGCCGATCACCGACAGGAAGATATACAGCAGCGGCATGCCCGAGGCCTCTTTCATGAAATAGGGGCGCAGGAACGTGTCGATGCTGGTCACGCCCAGCCCACACCACACCAGCAGGAACACCGCCGACTGCCACTGACCAACGATGAACAGGTAGACCGTGGCCGGGACCCAGACGATGCCCGTGCCAAGCACCGGGACCAGGGAGGTGAAGCCCATCATCGTCCCCCAGAACAGAGACGGAATGCCCACAAACGACAGCCCCACACCGCCCGCAACCCCCTGCAGCAGGGCTACCAGCAGCCCACCCACCAGCACCGAGCGCGACACGTTGCGCAGGTTGTTGATGATGGTGTCCTCCTGGTCCTCGTGCAGCGGGGAGAGATACTTCACATACTCGATCATGCGCCGCCCCTCCTTGAGCAGAAAGAACAGCACGAACAGCATGATCACGAACTGCAAGAGCACGGTGAAGGCGTTCCCCAGGATGCTCGTGCCCATGCCGATCATGGTCTGGCCCACATTGCGCGAGAACTGGATCAGCCCCGACTGGAAGTCGATACCGGCGAAATCGATGAAGGGCAGTTTCTGCTGCAGCCAACTCAGCACCATCTCCACCCGGGCCTTGGTGAGCAATTCCTCGAACCCCGGACTGCGCAGCCAGGTCGTGATCTCGGAGATGCTGGTCGCCGCCTGGGTCACCAGCCCGGTCAGAAAGAAAAACGTGGGCAGAAACAGACAGAAAAACACGATCAGCAGCACCACCACCGCAGCGAAGGTATCCCGGCCTCCCATTGTGCGGGAGATTCGTGTAAACAACGGATAGAAGATCGCCGCCAGGACGCTGGCAAGCACGATGGGCGTCAGAAACGGGCTGAAGACCCGGTACGCAAGATACAGGGCAAACAGGATCAGCACCGCCAGGGTCCATTTATACATGCTGCCCCCGACAAGGCGGGGGGAGTTGCCGTTCTCGCTCAAGACCGTTTCTCCGTGTTCGAGGATGGTGATGTCCACTCTGTATCAGGCTCGGGCATGTCGCGCCAGAGGCAAACCGAAGCGTTGCCTCATCCATTTGGCGCACGGGTTTGACAACCCGGGGACAGACCGTATACCACCCTGACAGCTTTTAGAGGAGGGCAAGATCATGCGCGAGAGAGTGGAACAGGCCCTGGCCAAGGTCCGACCGGCCCTGCAGGCCGACGGCGGCGACGTTGAACTGGTGGAGATCACCGACGACGGTGTGGTCCGGGTGCGCCTCCAGGGGGCCTGCAAAGGCTGCCCCATGGCGCAAAAGACCCTGAAACACGGTGTCGAGCGCATCGTCATGAGGGAAGTCCCCGAAGTCCAACGCGTCGAGGCCGTATAGCTCCCCATTATCCTTAAAAAGAGAATCCCGTGGCCGCCCGGCCACGGGGAACCGGCCTGTTGCGCCGGAATATTCCGTCAGGAGACCCAACCCATGCCCAAAGTGGTGACCCGCTTCCCCCCCAGCCCCACGGGCTATCTGCATATCGGCGGCGCCCGCACCGCGCTGTTCAACTGGCTGTTCGCCCGCGCCAATGGCGGCGAGTTCGTGCTGCGCATCGAGGACACGGACCAGGCCCGCTCCACCCCTGAGATGACCCAGGCCATCGTGGACGGCATGACCTGGCTCGGCCTGGACTGGGACCACGGTCCCTACCTGCAGTCCGACCGCACCGAGCTTTACAACCAGCACATCGAAAAACTTTTGGCCTCGGGCCACGCCTACTACTGCGACTGTACCCCCGAGCAGGTGGATGCCATGCGCGAAAAGGCCCGCGTCGACGGCACAAAGCCCAAATACGACGGAACCTGCCGCAGCAGGAACCTCGGTCCCGGCGAGGGCCACGTGGTGCGCTTCAAGGCCCCGGAGGGTCTGTGCGCCTGGAACGACCTGGTCAAGGGCCCGATGCACATGGACTATCAGGAGATGGTGGACGACTTTGTCCTGCGCCGCTCGGGTGGTAGCCCCATGTACAATCTGGCCGTGGTGGTGGACGACGCCGACATGGGCGTGACCCACATCATCCGCGGTGAAGACCATCTCTCCAACAACCCCAAGCAGATGGCGCTGTACAACGCCCTGGGCTACCCCATGCCCGAGTTCGGGCACGTGCCCATGATCTTCGGCTCGGACCGCAAGAAACTCTCCAAGCGCCATGGGGCCATGAGCGTCATGGACTACGAGAAGCTGGGCTTTCTGCCCGAGGCCATGGTCAACTACCTGGTGCGCCTGGGCTGGGGCCACGGCGACCAGGAGGTCTTCAGCCGCGAAGAACTGGTCAAGCTGTTCACCGCCAAGGGCCTGAATTCCTCGCCCTCGATGTTCGACCTGACCAAGCTGACCAGCGTCAACGCCCACTACATCAAGGAGTCCCCCGTGGACGCCCTGGTGCCGTTGTTGGCCCGCTACCTGAAGGACCTGGGGTTGTCCGCCGACGACACCCTGCTGGCCAAGATCGTGCCCCTGTATCAGCCCCGCGCCACCACCATGGTGGAAATGGCCGAGCAGTGCGCGTTCTTCCTGATGGACGACGAACAGCTCGAATACGATCCCCAGGCCGTTCAAAAGAACTTGAAGCCCGCGGCACGCGAGATCCTGGCGGATGTGCGCACCCTGCTGACCGGGCTGGACGAATTCAGCGAGGCAGCCCTGGAAGGAGCCCTGCATGCCTTTGTCGAACAGCGCGAACTCAAATTCGGCATGATTGCCCAACCCGTGCGCGTGGCCATCACCGGCCGCAGCTTCAGCCCTGGCCTGTACGAGACCCTGGCCGTGCTGGGCAAGGACAAGGCCCTGAGACGCATGGAGCGCGCCCTGTCCCTGCCCCAGGACTAGCGCCAGACACGTTCAAGACGAGCACCGGACGAGCCCGCAAGACGGCACAAGACCGGCGCGCCCTGCCCCGCAAGCAATGCCAAAGCCCCGATCAGTTCCTGGTCGGGGCTTTTTGCGACGAGACTGGCCGCCTGCGGCGGATGGGCCTGTCAAAGGAAACAAGAAAAGCCCCACAGGGATCCCTGTGGGGCCATTTTCCATTGTCTTCCGCGGCGCTTAGGCCGCCGGGGTAACAGCGGGCTTCTTGATGCTGCCGGAACGGATGCAGCGGGTGCAAACCTTCAGGCTTTTGACCTCGCCGGAATCCAACTGCACACGAACCTTCTGCAGGTTGGGCATGAAGCGACGCTTGGTCTTGTTGTTCGCGTGGGAAACGTTATTGCCAACCTGGGGGCGCTTGCCGCAGATCTCACAAACCTGGCTCATGGTGATCCTCCTGTATTTCTCCGGCGGTGCACGCGCACAGCGCAGCCCGCTGAGTGATTCCTAAAATTTGGTCGGGCGGCGGGGACGGCCCGCTTGCACCCAAATCGAATTCGGTTGCTTATACCAGCCAGATCGAAAACGCAAGCGTTTGGCCTTGACAATTCGAAATTTTCACCTATAGGTATGTCCTCCTGCGAGGCAAACTATGGAAACATTCTGGATAGACATTACAGACATCCCGGCACAGGGCCGGGAATTTTCGTTTTCGGACCCCGAAATCTGGGCAGTCCCGGCGAAACACTACGCGATGGAAGCCGTGCCCGGTAAGGGCATGGAGGCCACGTTACTTGTTATTCCCCAGGGCGACAAGTGCCTGGTCACCGGCCGCATCGCCGGCACGGTGAGCATTCCTTGCGACCGCTGCACCGAGCCGGCCAGCTTCTCCTTCGAACAGCAGTTCGAGACCTTCGAGGAACTGGTCCCCGATACGCAGGACGACCGCGAACCACTGCTTCGTGAACACGAGGGCAAGTTAGAGCTTGACGCGGGGACGATCCTCTGGGAACAGTTCGTCCTCGCTTTGCCGGTCAAGCCACTGTGCTCGGAAGACTGCAAGGGCCTTTGCCCCCACTGCGGTGTGGCCCTGAACATGCACAGCTGTGATTGCGGCTCCAAAGAGGGCGATCCCAGACTGGCGATCCTCCGGGGCCTGAAGTTCCCGGACAAAGACAACTAGAGACGAACGCCGCCAACAGGTCGGCGACCGCATACAAGACATCAAGAACGAGGTAATACCAATGGCAGTACCCAAGAAGAAGACGTCCAAGTCCAGGAGAGGCATGCGCCGGTCCCACGACCACGTAGCAGTGCCCACCGTGATTTTCTGCGAATGTGGCGAACCCACGCGCCCCCACCGCGTCTGCACCAGCTGCGGCGCCTACAAGGGTAAGCAAGTGCTGTTCCAGGAAAATGCCGAGTAGCAAGCCGCGCATAGCCGTTGACGCCATGGGCGGCGACAGCGGCCCCAGCGTGGTTGTCCAGGGCGCACTCGACGCCGCGAAGGAGATGGGCTTGGCCCTGATCCTGGTGGGTGACGAAACCATACTTCGGGGCGAGTTGTCGCGTTCGGACACGTCCGGGCTGGACATCGACGTCGTGCACACCACCGAGGTGGCGGGCATGACGGACAAGCCTTCCGACGTCCTGCGTCGCAAGAAGGATTCCTCCATCCAGGTGGCCTGCCGCCTAGTGAAGGAAGGCCGCGCCGACGGCGTGGTCAGCGCGGGCAATTCCGGGGCTTCCGTGGCCTGCGGGATGTTTGTCATCGGTCGCGCCAAGGGTGTCCTGCGGCCAGCTTTCGCCGGCATCCTGCCCACGGTCAAGAGACCCATGGTTCTCTTGGATGTGGGCGCCAATGTCGATTCCAGACCAGAACACCTCTTCCAATTCGCTTTATTGGGAGAGGTGCTGGCGCGCGATGTGCTGGGCTATGCGCAACCCCGCGTGGGTATCCTGTCCATCGGCGAGGAGGAGGGCAAGGGCAACAGCCTGGTCAAGGAGACCTTTGACCGGCTCAAGGCCTCGTCCCTGCGTTTTGTGGGCAATATGGAAGGCCGCGACGTATTCACGGGCGACGTGGACGTCGTGGTCTGCGACGGTTTTGTGGGCAACGTGGCCCTGAAGCTCTCCGAGGGCTTGGCCTCCAGCATGGCCAAGGTCTTGAAGCGCGAACTCATGAGCAGCTGGCTTGGCAAGATCGGAACCTTCCTGGCCAAGGGCAGGCTCAGAAGCTTTGCCCGCTTTGTGGACTACGCCGAATACGGCGGAGCACCGCTGTTGGGCCTGGCTGGCATCGTCATCGTCTGCCACGGCGCATCCAATCCAAGGGCCATCTCCAGTGCCGTGAAAATGGCCGGACGGTTCGTGGAAAGCGGTGCCAACGAGCACATCAAGAAGGCGCTGGAAGAACATCAGGGCATCAACGGCTAGACCAACGCCCCCTTGTCCCGCGCCCTTCAAACCGACGGGATACCATGACACAACAAGTATATATCCGTGGTTTCGGGTTCAATGTCCCGGACAAGATCGTGACCAACGCCGAATTGGAAGGTTCCGTCGATACCAGTGACGAGTGGATCACCTCCCGCACGGGCATCAAGCAACGGCACATCTCCGAGGGCGAGGTCACCTCTGATCTGGGCGCCAAGGCGGCCCGTCAGGCCCTGGCTGACGCGGGCATCGACGCCGCGGACGTGACCCACATCATCTGCGCCACCTGCAGTCCGGACTCCTACTGCCCCAATACCGCCACCCAGATCCAGCACAAGCTCGGCATCTCCGGGTGCATGGCCTTTGACCTGAATGCGGCCTGCTCCGGATACCTCTACAGCCTGCAGACCGCCCGCGGCTTCATCTCCGCCGATCCCGATTCTGTGGTGTTGATCGTTGCCTCGGAAGTGCTCTCCGTGCGGACCAACTGGCAGGACCGCACCACCTGCGTGCTGTTCGGAGATGGCTCGGGCGCTGCCGTGGTCTCCGCCGACAAGGGCGAGAACGGGGTCGAAATCCTGGACGCGCTCATGGAATCCGACGGCCAGTACGGTGATCTCTTGACCATCCTGGGCGGCGGCGCCGAGCACCCCTACAAACTCGGCGACACCGTGGACGAGGCTTTCTTCATCCAGATGAACGGACGCGAGGTCTACAAGGTCGCCGTGCGCAGCATGACCCAGGTCTGCCAGCGCCTGATGGAAAAAAGCGGCCTGACCGTGGACGACATCGACGTACTGATCCCCCACCAGGCCAACCTGCGCATCATCGAGGCCGTGGGCAAGAAACTCGGCATCCCCGAAGAACGGGTCTTCACCAACGTCCAGAAATACGGCAACACCTCCGCCGCCAGCGTGGGCATCGCCCTGGCCGAGGGCCGTACCCAAGGCGATCTGGAACCCGGCACCTTGGCGATGGTCACCACCTTTGGTTCCGGATTCACCTGGGGTGCGCTGCTCCTGCAATTTTAGCTGATATCGCAACGATCACTATAAGTTCCTGGATTTGATCACGTTTTCCAATAAAAGACAGGATTGAAGTCAAGGCTGATTTAGGCTACAAACTCAGCTTCAATTCATTGAAAACGAACCGGGTGAAACAATGGGCGATCTCTCAAAAACTGTTCTGGTTACCGGCGGCTCCCGGGGCATCGGCAAGGCCTGTGCCCTGCGGATGGCCAAGGAAGGCTATCAGGTCTACCTGACCTATGTCAGCCGACCCGAAGAGGCCGAGAAGGTCGTCGCGGAGATTGAAGCATCAGGTGGCAGCGCCACGGCCTTCCGACTCGATCAGTCCGACCGCGAGGCCATCGTCAATTTCTTCAACGACGAAATCAAGGGCAAGGTCTTTCTGTCCGCGCTGGTCAACAACGCGGGCATGACCAAGGACGGCCTGATGATGCGCATGAAGGACGAGGACTGGGACAAGGTCATCGCCGTGAATCTGACCGGGGCTTTCGCCTGCCTGCGCGAGGCCTCCAAGATCATGGGCAAGCAGCGCACCGGACGCATCGTGAACATGGCCTCGGTGGTCGGCCAGATGGGCAACGCGGGCCAAGCCAACTACGTGGCCTCCAAGGCCGGACTCATCGGCCTGACCAAGACCGCGGCCCTGGAACTTGCCCCCCGGAATATCACCGTGAACGCAGTGGCCCCCGGTTTCATTGAAACCGACATGACGTCCGAGCTTTCCGAAAAAATAACAGAGACCATGCTCAGCCACATTCCCTTGAAACGCCTCGGTTCCACCGAGGACGTCGCAGGGGCCGTGGCCTTCCTGATCTCTGACAACGCAGCCTACATCACCGGCCAGGTTCTGTCTGTCACCGGTGGCATGTACATGTAATTCTAACTCAACATCGAACGTATTGAAATTGGAGGATACCATGTCCATTGAAGCCAAAGTGAAAGACATCATTGTCGACCAGCTCGGCGTTTCCGCTGAAGAAGTGATCAACGACGCCTCCTTCGTCGAGGACCTCGGCGCCGACTCCCTGGACCTGACCGAACTGATCATGGCCATGGAAGAGGAATTCGGCATTGAAATCGACGACGACGATGCCCAGAAGCTCCTCAAGGTGCAGGACGCCGTCGACTATATCGAAAAGAACAAATAAGGGTTACACCCTTTTTGATACCTCTTCCGGAGCGTCTTGTGGCCGGCCATAGGCCATAAGACGCTTCCCCCTTTTCTTCACAGACACACCGGTCGAAATCCCCGTCCGGATTTTGCGAGGCTTTATGTCCAGAAAAAGGGTTGTCATCACCGGCTTGTCGGCCATCACCCCCATCGGCAACGACCTGCCCACCAGCTGGAAGAATTTGCTGGCGGGTGAGTCTGGCGTGGGGCCCGTGACCCGATTCGACGCCGCGGATTTCGCCACTCAGATCGTCGCCGAGGTCAAGGGATGGGTCGCCACCGACCATATTCCCTTCAAGCAGGCCAAACGCATGGAAATCTTCACCCAGTACGCCGTGCATTGCGGCAATGTGCTGATGGAAGACTGCGGCCTGATCATCAATGATGCCAACTCGCATCGCGTGGGAACCATCCTCGGCTGCGGCCTGGGCGGACTCGAGACCATCGAGGCCACCCACGCCAAATACCTGGAAGGCGGCGCGCGACGCGTCTCACCGTTCTTCATCCCCATCGTCATCGCCAACATGGCACCGGGGCAGGTTTCCATCTTCACGGGCGCGCGCGGCACGAACCTGGCCACCACTTCTGCCTGCGCCTCGGGCACCCACGCCATCGGCTACGCCTTCTCCGAGATCCTGCTGGGCCGGGCCGACGCCATGATCACCGGAGGCGTGGAGTCCACCATCAGCCCCCTGGCGCTGGGCGGATTCTCGTCCATGAAGGCCATGAGCACCCGTAACGACGACCCCCTGCACGCCTCGCGCCCCTTTGACAGGGACCGCGACGGATTTGTCATGGGCGAAGGCTGCGGTATGCTGATGCTCGAAGATCTGGAGCACGCCAAGGCGCGCGGCGCCAAGATCTACGCCGAGATCGTGGGCTTCGGAGCCTCAGGCGACGCCTACCACATGACCGCCCCTGCCGAGGACGGCATCGGCATGAAGCTCTGCATGCAGGGCGCCCTGAACGATGCGCGCCTCGCGCCCCAGGACCTGGACTGCATCAACGCCCACGGCACCAGCACGCCCTTGAACGACCTGGCCGAATCCAGGGCCATCAAAGCCGTGTTCGGCAAGCACGCCTACGACATCTCCGTGACCGCCAACAAGTCCATGATCGGGCACCTGCTCGGCGCGGCCGGCGGCGTGGAGGCCGTGTTCTCGGCCCTGTCCCTGAACCAGGGCATCATCCCCGGCACCAGAAATCTGGACAACCCCGGTGACGAGTGCGACCTGGACTACACGGCGGGCGACTCGGTCAAGCGCCAGGTGAACTACGTGCTGTCCAACTCCTTCGGCTTCGGCGGCACCAACGCCAGCGTGCTGCTCAAGCGTTACGAGGACTAATCCGCCGGGCCTGCACCCGGCTGAGCCAAACCGATAAGGAAGACCGTCATGGAAGAACTACTCCTTCAGGACCGCGACGTCGCCAAGGCGATGTGTCAGGAAATCGAGCGCCAGATGACCAACGTCGAGCTCATCGCCTCGGAGAACTTCACCTCCGCCGCGGTGCGTCAGGCCATGGGCAGTGCGCTGACCCACAAATATGCCGAGGGCTACTCGGGCAAGCGCTACTACGGCGGCTGCGAGTACGTCGATGTGGTCGAAAACCTGGCCTGCGAGCGCGCCAAGGAACTGTTCGGCTGCAGCTATGCCAACGTCCAGCCCCACTGCGGCTCCAGCGCCAACATGGCCGCCTACTTCGCCGCGTGTGAACCCGGCGACACCGTGCTGGCCATGGACCTCTGCCACGGCGGCCACCTGACCCACGGCAGCCCCGTGAACTTCTCGGGCAAGCTGTACAACATCGTGCCCTACGGCGTGTCCAGGGACAGCGGCCTCATCGACTACGACGAACTGGAGCGCATCGCCAAGGAATGCAAACCCAGGATGATCATCGCCGGAGCCACCGTGTATCCGCGGATCATCGACTTCGCCCGCTTCCGCGCCATTGCCGACGAGGTCGGCGCCACCCTGCTGGTGGATATGGCCCACATCGCGGGCCTGATCGCCACGGGCGATCACCCGACCCCCATCGGGCATGCGCACATCACCACCACCACCACGCACAAGACCCTGCGCGGCCCCCGCGGCGGCATGATCCTGGCCGAAGAGGACCTGGGCAAGAAATTGAACTCCCAGATCTTCCCCGGCATGCAGGGCGGCCCGCTGATGCACGTCATCGCGGCCAAGGCCGTGGCCTTTGGCGAGGCCCTGCGTCCCGAGTTCAAGACCTACCAGAAGCAGGTCCTGGCCAACTGCAAGGCCCTGGCGGCACCCCTCAAGGCGGCCGGGTTCAACCTGGTCTCCGGCGGCACGGACAACCATCTGATCCTGGTTGATCTCTCGGCCAAGGGCATCACCGGCAAGGACGCGCAGATCGGCCTGGACAAGGCGGGCATCACCGTGAACAAGAACACCGTGCCCTTTGACACCCAGTCCCCGTTCGTGACCTCGGGCATCCGCCTGGGCTCCCCGGCCATGACCACCCGCGGCTTCAAGGAAGCCGACATGGAGAAGGTCGCGGACTGGATCGTCAGCGCCCTAGGCACCCTGGACAACGAGACCAGGCTCAAGGAGATCAAGGCTGAAGTGGCCGTCTACGCACGCCAGTTCCCCCTGTTCGCCTGGTAGACAGAATTGACCGTGCAGCGGGGCGGTTCCTGTGCCCGCCCCGCTGCCATTTTTGCCCCCCCGAGGGCCTGCCACAGGGTAAAACGCCGGGACCTCCCCGGCTTTGACAGTCAAATCACGGCGGCACCCGCTGCCGACAAGGTGGAAGCGCTCATGTCCAACCGCATGTCCTGGCCCGACTACTTCATGAGGATCACCTACCTGGTGGCCGAACGCTCCACCTGTACCCGCCGCAAGGTGGGCGCCATTGCCGTGCTCGACAAACGCATCCTGGCCACCGGCTACAACGGAGCCCCCGCCGACACCCCCCATTGCCTGGATGTCGGCTGCCTGCGGGAGGAACTCGGCGTCCCCTCGGGCCAACGCCACGAAATCTGCCGCGGCCTGCACGCCGAACAGAACGTGATCATCCAGGCCGCGCTGCACGGCGTGAGCATCCGCGGTGCGGACCTGTACTGCACCACCCAACCCTGCCTGATCTGCACCAAGATGCTGATCAACGTGCAGGTCAAGAACGTCTTTTACACCGAAGCCTACCCCGACGAATTGGGCGAACGCATGATGGCCGAGTCAGGAGTGAACTTTGCGCGCATCGAGTATCAACCCTAGCGACGCGGCGCGTTTCATGCGCCACGCCGCCATGCTCGCCGAACGCGGGCGCGGCACCACCGCGCCCAACCCCTGCGTTGGGGCCGTGCTGGTGCGTGATGGCCACGTGGTTGCCGAGGGCTGGCACCAGCAGTTCGGCGGCCCGCACGCCGAACCCAACTGCCTGGCCGACGCCCGCGCCAAGGGCATCGCACCGGCGGACTGCACGCTCTTCGTGACCCTGGAGCCCTGCAACCACCACGGCAAGACCCCGCCCTGCTCCCAGGCCGTGTGTGAAGCCGGGGTCAAACAGATTTACGTGGGGACCCTGGACCCCAACCCCAAGGCCGAGGGCGGCGCGCAGTACCTGCGCGCGCAGGGCGTGACGGTCCATGTGGGCACCGAGGAACAGCTCTGCCTGGACCTGACCTGCGATTTCAGGACTTGGCAATTCACCCAGAGGCCTTATGTCTTCCTGAAGCTGGCCTCGACCCTGGACGGAAAGATCGCCACACGCACGGGACACTCCAAGTGGATCAGTTGCGAAGAGTCCCGGGCGGACGTGCATCGCCTGCGGGCACTTTGCCAGGCGGTCATCGTTGGTGGCGGCACCCTGCGCGCCGACAACCCGCGTCTCAACGTGCGCCGACCCGAAACCGGAGTTGAACCCGGGGCCGACCCGCTGGCCGTGGTGGTCACGACCAACCTGCCCGATGCGGGCCAAGACCTGTTTCTGCTCAGGGAACGCCCGCAGCAGACCGTGTTCTGGACCTCGCAGCAGGCAGCGGACTCGGACAGAGCCCAGGCCCTGGCGGCCCTGGGCTGCCGCGTCTGGGGACTGCCCGCGGCCGCTCAAGGGGGCCTGGAACTGGAACGGGGACTGATCCGCCTGCGTACGGAGTGCGGCGCCTGGTACGTGCTCTGCGAAGGCGGTGGGCAGCTGGCCTTGCGTTTCATCGAAGCCGGGCTTATGGACGAATTCCGGCTGTATGTGGCCCCGCGCATCGTGGGCGACGACCAGGCCAAGGGCCTGTTCGCAGGCAGGGCCCCGCAGACCATGGACCAAGCCCTGGACCTGCGCGTCACTGATTCGCGCCCCAGCGGCGTGGACACGTTGCTGACCTATCGCCCCAAAGACAAGGACGCCTAGATGTTTACTGGACTCGTGGAATGCACCGGCAACGTGCTGGCCGCCGAAAAACGGGGAACCGAGACCCGACTGTGCATCGCCCCCGCAACCATGCGCGACTTCGTCATGGGTGAAAGCATCGCGATCAACGGCACCTGCCTGACGGTGGAAAACTTCGGGGGCGACTGGTTCAGCGCCTACGCCTCGGCCGAGACCATGGGTTGCACCAGTCTGGGCAACCTGCGCAGTGGTTCCCTGGTCAACCTGGAGCGGGCCCTGGCCCTGGGCGACCGCCTGGGCGGGCATCTGGTCTCCGGGCATGTGGACTGCATCGCCAAGGTGGCCTCCGTGACCCCGGCGGGAGAATCGAAGATCTACCGACTGTCCTACCCCGGCGAATACGGACCGCAGGTCATCGCCAAGGGCTCCGTGGCCCTGGACGGCATCTCGCTGACGGTCAACGCCTGCGGGCCCGACTGGCTGGAAGTGAACATCATCCCCGAGACCCAGCGTGTGACCAGCATCTCCAAATGGACCGCCGGGACGGGGGTGAACATGGAGACGGACTTGATCGGCAAGTACGTGCAGCGTATGATCGCGCCCTGGTCGGGTGGCCCTTTGCCGGGCACGTCCAAGGACGGCCTGACGGAAGAATTTCTGAGAAAGAACGGTTTTTGATCCAAGACAGCATCACCCCGCCGCACGGCGGTTCGGGCGCGGCCACAAGGCCAAACTGACGCCCACGTAAGGAATAACGACTATGCCTATCATTTCGGCCGAAGACGCCATTGAAGAAATCCGCCAGGGCAAGATGATCATCCTGGTGGATGACGAGGACCGCGAGAACGAGGGCGACCTGACCATCGCCGCGGAATTCGCCACCCCCGAAATCATCAATTTCATGGCCACCCATGGCCGTGGACTGATCTGCCTGCCCATGGCCCCCGACATGGTTGACCGCCTGAAGCTGCCCATGATGACCAACAAGAACGAGTCCGGGTTCGAAACCCCGTTCACGGTCTCCATTGAGGCCCGCAAGGGCGTGACCTCGGGCATCTCGGCCTATGACCGCTCCACCACGATCATGACGGCCATCCAGGACGATGTGCAACCCGCGGACATCGTCATGCCGGGCCACATCTTCCCCCTGCGCGCCAACCCCGGCGGGGTACTGGTGCGCTGCGGCCAGACCGAGGGCGGCGTGGACCTGGCCAGGCTCGCCGGATTGAAACCCGCCGCCGTGATCTGCGAGATCATGCGCGACGACGGCACCATGGCCCGCATGCCCGACCTGAAGGAATTCGCCAAGAAACACGGGCTGAAGATCGCCACCATCCGCGACCTGATCAAGTACCGCATGAAGTTCGGGACCATGGCCGTGCAGCGCAAGGCCGAGGCCAAGCTGCCCACCTGTTTCGGTGGCGATTTCACGGCCTACGCCTTCTACTCCGAGGTCGACAACAAGGAGCACCTAGCCCTGGTCAAGGGCGAGATCAGCCCCGACAAACCGGTGCTGGTGCGCGTGCATAGTGAATGCCTGACCGGCGACGTGCTGGGTTCCCTGCGCTGCGACTGCGGCGGCCAACTCCAGACCGCCATGAACATGATCGCCGAAGAAGGCGAAGGCGTACTGCTCTACATGCGCCAGGAAGGCCGGGGCATCGGCCTGTGCAACAAGATCCGCGCCTACGCCCTGCAGGACGGCGGCATGGACACCGTGGAAGCCAACACCAAGCTCGGCTTCAAGGCCGACCTGCGCGACTACGGCATCGGCGCCCAGATCCTGGTCTCCCTGGGCATCCGCAAGATGCGGCTGATGACCAACAATCCCAAGAAGATCGTGGGCCTTGAGGGCTACGGCCTGGAGATTGTGGAGCGCGTGGCCATCGAGATGAAATCCTGCGAGTGGAATTACCACTACCTGGAGACCAAGAAGAAAAAACTCGGCCACATGCTGGACCTCGACAAATAGCAGCGGACCGATCACTATTTTTTTTAAAACTCACGGAGAGAAATATGCTCAATCTGAAGACCATCGAAGGTAAATTCGAGGCCCAGGGACTGACCGTCGCCATCGTCGCCAGCAGGTTCAACGATTTCATCGTGGACAAGCTCATCGGCGGCGCAGTGGACTACCTGGTCCGCAACGGAGCCGCCAAGGAAAACATGACCCTGGTGCGCATTCCGGGTGCATTCGAGATGCCCCTTGTGGCCAAAAAACTGGCCGCCAGCGGCAAGTATGACACCGTCATCTGCCTGGGTGCCGTGATCCGCGGCGCCACCCCCCACTTCGACTTCGTGTCCAGCGAGGCCACCAAGGGCATCGCCCAGGCCATGATGGACACGGGCGTGCCCATCGGTTTCGGTCTGCTGACCACCGACAACATCGAACAGGCCATCGAGCGCGCCGGTTCCAAGGCAGGCAACAAAGGCGTCGACGCCGCTGCCGCCGCCCTGGAAATGGTCCGCGTCATGGAGCAACTCTAGCTCATGCAGCAGAAAAACAAGGGTGGTCGCCGAACCGGAAGACGCCGCGCATTAGAAGTGTTATTCGGCGTTAACTTCGCAGCCGTCGAGTCCATGGACGAGCTACGGCGATCCTTCAATCAGACCCCGGAGCACAACGAAGAGCAGGAACCGTCCACGGACGGCGGCCGGCTTGAATTCGCCTGGATGCTTGTGGCCGGCGTCTGGGAAAACAGCGTGGAGCTCGACGAGACCATCACCAAGTTCTCCCAACACTGGAAGATCAGGCGCATCGCCCGCATTGAACTGACCATCCTGAGGTTGGCGCTGTTCGAGATGCTCTATCAGGATGATGTGCCCCTCAAGGTCGCCATCAACGAGGCCGTGGAACTTGCCAAACGATTCGGTGACGACAACTCCAAAAACTTCGTCAACGGCATCCTGGACGCCGTTGCCAAAGCCATCGACAATGGCGAGCTTAGGGTTCGTTAGGGACGCGGCCCACTGCCCCGGGGGCACCCCCCGGGTCTATCTGCGCCGCAGCGTGGCCGCGGGATCGGCTATCCGCGCCTGGTCCGACAAACGCCGCAAGGGTGGCGTGGAGTTGCGCTGGGACGTCCCACAGGGAGATCTGGAGATCTGGACCAGGGGCATGGCCGACGCCATCTCCGACCTGGGCTGGCGCAGTTGGTGGCTGGACACCGCCAGCGTGACCAGCACCCTGGGCGGCTCACCCCAAGAGGCCCTGACCCGCTGGGGATTTGCGTTCTGGGGTCATTACCGCCGCGTGGGTTCCGTCTACCTCCTGCTGGGCGATCAGGACCGCAAGGAACTGACCGCAACCGTCAAGGCCTGGGAACAGACCTTCGGTCATGTACGGTACAACGAGCGACTCGACATCGACCTGCAGATGATGCAGAAAGTCGAAGAATTACAGAAGAAACCAGTGCGGCGCACCTTGGTGAAGTACTTCCCCATATTGTTCAAAAGCCTGTAAGGGAATAGATATGTCGCAATTCGGATACGATCCGGAAATCATCGAGACCAAGTGGCAAAAGACTTGGAAAGACAAAGGCATCTTCAAGGTCTCTCCTGACCCGGACAAAGAGAAATACTATGTCCTGGAGATGTTCCCCTATCCTTCAGGGCGCATCCACATGGGTCATGTGCGCAACTATTCCATCGGCGACGTGGTGGCGCGCTTTCAGCGCATGCAGGGTTTCAATGTACTGCATCCCATGGGCTGGGACGCCTTCGGACTGCCCGCCGAGAACGCGGCCATCAAGAACGATACCCATCCCGCCAAGTGGACTTACGAGAACATCGCCTCCATGCAGGTCCAGCTGAAGCGTTTGGGCTATTCCTACGACTGGGACCGCGAACTGGCCACCTGCCATCCCAAGTACTACAAGTGGGAGCAGCTGTTCTTCCTGAAACTCATGGAAAAGGGCCTGATCTATCGCAAACAGTCACCGGTCAACTGGTGCTCGGACTGCCATACCGTGCTGGCCAACGAGCAAGTGGTGGACGGCCTGTGCTGGCGTTGCGACACCGTGGTGCAACAACGCGAACTGGAACAGTGGTTCATGCGCATCACCGACTACGCCGACGAACTGCTGGAGGGGCTGGACGACCTCCCGGGCTGGCCCGAGCGCGTCAAGACCATGCAGCGCAACTGGATCGGACGCAGCTACGGCTCGCAGCTGACCTTCGACGTCGAAGGCACCGGCCAGACCGTGGACGTCTTCACCACCCGTCCGGACACCCTGTTCGGCGCGACCTTCATGAGCATTGCGGCCGAGCATCCGTTGGTGGATCAGATTCTCGCCTCCTGCACGGACAAGGCTCGCGCCGACGAGATCCGCGCCTTCGCGGATAAGGTCCGCAACATGGACCGCATCGTGCGCGGTGCCGAGGACCTGGAAAAGGAAGGCGTGTTCACGGGCGTCTACTGCCTGAACCCGGTGACCGGGCTGAAGATGCCGCTGTGGATCGCCAACTTCGTGCTCATGGGCTACGGCACCGGCGCGGTCATGGCCGTCCCGGCCCACGACCAGCGCGACTTCGAATTTGCCAAAAAGTACGATCTGCCCATCCAGGTGGTCATCCAGCCCGAGGGTGAAACCCTGGACCTGGCAACCCTGGAGGCGGCCTACACCGAACCCGGCGTGCTGGTGAATTCCGGCAGGTTCGACGGCCTGCCCAACGGGGAGGCCAAGGAAGCCATCACCGACCATCTGGCCGAAAGCGGCAAGGGCCAGAAGACCGTCAACTACCGCCTGCGGGACTGGAACGTCTCGCGTCAGCGATACTGGGGCGCGCCCATCCCTGTCATCTACTGCAAGACCTGCGGCGCGGTACCCGTGCCCGAAGCCGACCTGCCCGTGGAACTGCCGCTGGACGTGCGCACCCGCGAGGACGGCCGCAGCCCCCTGGCCGAGACCGAGAGTTTCGTCAAGACCAGTTGTCCCAAATGCGGGGCCGATGCCCGGCGCGAGACCGACACCATGGACACGTTCATGGAATCCTCGTGGTATTTCCTGCGCTACGCCTGCGCCCGGGACGACTCCCAAGGGCTGGATCCCGAGGCCATCAAATACTGGCTCAACGTGGATCAGTACATCGGTGGCATCGAACACGCCATCCTGCACCTCTTGTACTCCCGCTTCTACGTCAAGGCCCTGCGCGACCTGGGGTACGTAGACATTGACGAACCCTTCGCCAACCTGCTGACCCAAGGCATGGTGCTCATGGACGGGGCCAAGATGTCCAAGTCCAAGGGCAACGTGGTGGACCCCGACAAGCTCATCGCCCGCTACGGAGCGGACACCACCCGCCTGTTCTGCCTGTTCGCCGCCCCGCCCGAGAAAGACCTGGAGTGGAGCGACAAGGGCGTGGAAGGTGCATCCCGGTTCCTGGGCCGCCTCTGGCGTCTGGTGGACGAACTGCTGCCCAGGCTCTCGGCCATCGGCCCCTGCGCGGGAGTGGACGGCCTGACCCTGTCCGACGAGGCCAAGGACCTGCGCCGCAAGGAACACGCCACGGTACAGAAGGTGCTGCGCGACGTGACCAGCAGCTTCCAGTTCAACACGGCCATTGCCGCGGTCATGGAGCTGGTCAACACCATGTATCTGTGCAAGGACAAATTAGCTGGCACCAAAGACGGCGACCATGTGCTGTCCTCGGCCATCAGCTCGACGCTGACGGTGCTGTCCCCCGTTGCCCCGCATATCTGCGAGGAGCTGTGGGCCAAGATGGGCTACACGACAATGCTGGCCCAACTGGGCTGGCCCCAGCATGACGAGTCCGCCCTGGTCGTGGACGAGGTCACTGTGGTGGTCCAGGTCAACGGCAAACTCCGAGCCAGGGTCAATGTGCCCGCCCAGGCCTCCAAGGAGGCCATCGAGCAGATCGCCCTGGCTGAGGAGAATGTGCTCAAGCATCTTGAAGGCGCGACGATCCGCAAGGTCATCGTCATCCCCGGGAAACTCGTGAACATCGTGGTAGGCTGACATGCAAACTCTCCGAACATTCCTGGTCATGGCCCTGGCGCTGACGCTGTGGAGCTGCGCTGGCTACCGGCAGGCTGCAAACAGCGACGCCCCCCTCGACCTGCCCGTTGAGGCCCGCGCGCTGTTCATCAAGAGCGTGGAGAACCCCACCATGGACCCGGACCTGGAATCCATATTGCGCGCCGAGATCCGCGACGAATTCACCCGGCGCGGACGTGTCGTGTGGGTCGATCGCGACCAGGCAACGGCCTACATCAGCATCAAGGTCAACAGCTTCAGGACCGCCACCTCCCTGACCGACGAGGACGACACCACCATCAGGTCCAGCTCGTCCATCAGCCTGGAGGCCTGGATCACGTCCAAGGACAACGGCCAGGAGCTTTGGCGGGGCTCAGCCTCGCACAGCGAGAGCTTCACCTCCGACCAGGAGGGGGCCGAGGCTGACGTAATGGAAATGGCCGCCAGGAAGCTGGCCGACAGGCTGAACCAAGGGTACTAAGCCTTGGCCGTCCCCCGGTCCTGTGGTCAGGGGGGCTCCCCTGCACCGACCGTCAACCGGGAGCGTCATGTCAGACAGGCCGGGATTTTCCTTTCTCCTCTGCCCCGATCCGGAGCTCATCCGCCTGGAGGTGGAAGCCCTCATGGAACGCCACGGGCAGGACAGGACCTGGGTCCGCAGGGTCTACTGGGGCGATGACGAACTGCCCGGGGCCTTCTGGCAGGATCTGTTCATTCCCGACCTGATGGGCACCCCACGGCTGGTGGTGGTCCGTCGGGCACACAAGTTCCTCGTAGACACCTGGACCAAGCTCACCTCTTCCCTGTCCAGCTTCAACGCCCAGATCTGGCCGGTGTTCTGTCTGGAAGCCGCCCCGGACAAGAAAGGTCAGCTCAAGCCCCCGGCCGTGCTCAGCAAACAAAAATTCTGGCCCGTGGCCGAAAAGCGTGGCTGGGTCTGGATCAGCCCGGGGTTGACCCCAAGGACCATGCCCGATTTCGTGAATAACTTCGCCAGACGCCGGGAGCTGACCATCAGTCCGCCCGTGACCCGCGCCCTGGCCGAGGCCCTGCCCCAGGACGCCATCGGAGCCAGCAACGAGCTGGAAAAGATAGCCCTGGCCGCAGGCGACGCCGGCAAGGTCGCCATGGAGCACTTGAGGCTCGTGTCCCACCAGGCGGATATGGACGTCTTCGAGTTCATCTCCACGGTCATGGAAGGTCAATCCCCCGAACGGGTCTGGCAGAAGGTCTTCGACAACCGGCTGGTGTCCTCGTCGGACAGTATTTTCTTCTCCTTTCTGGCGCTTATGATCCGCGAGGCTCGCATCCTGTGGGAACTGGGCCAGGGCGAAAAAACATCGGCCTGGGTGCACCATTCGGTCGTACAACGCAAGACGGGCTTGGCCAAGCGACTGGGGACCAGCCACCTGGCCCAGATCTGGAGCCTTGTCCTGGAGGCGGAATTCGGCGTCAAAACCGGACAGCGTACCCCCGAGCAGGCCTTCGAGGCCATTGTCGGCGGTCTATACGCACTTTTAAGCCCCAAAACAGCCCAGGCCAGCCGTTAATCAACGGTTTCAGCATTGCATCCGCACCTTCAAGCAGCTACAACCAGTTGCAGATTGTAGGAACCTGTTTTTTTTGCCCTTCCCCTTGCCCAAGGCCTGATGCGGACCTATTATGAGCGGTAAGAAGCACTTTCAAGGCCATCGCCACAGGCTGCGCGAACGCCTGTTGCGTTCGCCCCGCGAACTTGCAGAGTACGAACTCCTGGAGCTGTTGCTGGGGCACGTGTTGCTCAGGCAAGACACCAAGCCCCTGGCCAAGGAGCTTGTGGAACGCTTTGGGACCTTGGGCGGTGTCTTTGCGGCGCGCGGAGAAGAACTGCGCAAGGTTCCCGGTTTCGGCCCTTCTCTTGAAGCTTTCTGGGGGTTGTGGCGCGAGACCTGGGCCCGGATGTCCGAAGCGCCCGTGACTCGGCGGGAGATGCTGGACAGTCCGCAGGCCGTGGCCAAGATGGCCCTGGCAAGACTCGGCGACAAAACCACCGAAGAGTTCTGGGTGGCCATGGTGGACACCAAGAATCGATTGGTGGCCTGGGAACCGATCAGCCAAGGCACAGTGGATCAAGCCCCCGTCTATGTCCGGGATGTATTGGTCATGGCCTTGCGCTTCGATGCCAGTGGACTGATTCTGGTGCACAACCACCCGGGCGGCGGTCTGGAACCGTCCCGCCAGGACAGGGAACTGACCAGACGTTTGAGCGCCGCAGCCCAGGCGCTGGGAATACGCGTCCTCGACCACCTGATTGTCGGGGATGGCACACATTACAGCTTCAGGACCGAAGGATTGCTGCCCGAATAGGGCCTGCCGCACACCTTAGACGAGGGAGGGCGCTCATGATTCGCAGCTTGCAATGCATCATCCATGGCACAGTCCAGGGCGTGGCTTATCGCGCCTGGACAGCGGACCAGGCACGCAGCCTGGGCGTCAAGGGCTGGGTGCGCAACCTGGCCGACGGCACCGTCGAGGTGCTGGCCCAGGGGACCGAGGACAATCTCAAGGAACTCAAAATACGCCTGCTGACCGGTTCGACCCTGTCCAGGGTAACCGATCTGCAAAGCAAGTGGCTTGACTACGACAAGGAATTTGACGAGTTCCAGCTCCGGACCTGAACCGGACCACACCGATCAGAAACATTGACCGCCGATAGCGGCGGACAAATGGGTGACGCACCAATTCCGGCCGGCACGGGATGCCGGTCTGGTAAAGTGCGGCCTCTCCATATTGAAAGGAACAATCATGAGCGACGAAAAAAACGACCTTGAATCCATCCTGATCCTCGGCGACGCCCCCGACGGGGAACCCGCCAACGGCGACAACGGAGGTCCCTCCCCCTCGGACATCCCCTCCGTCCTGCCCGTGCTTCCGGTCAGGGATATTGTGGTTTTCAACTACATGATCCTGCCGCTGTTCGTAGGACGCGAGAAATCCGTGGCCGCCGTGGACGCAGCCCTGTCGGGAAACCGCTACATCCTGATCCTGACGCAGAAGGACGAAAGCGTCGACGATCCCGGCAAGGACGACGTACATGAGATGGGCACCGTGGCCTCCATCATGCGCATGCTCAAGATGCCCGATGGCCGCCTGAAGATCCTGGTCCAGGGCATCTCCCGCGCCCGGGTCACGGAATACATGGGAGAGGAGCCCTTCCACTCCGCCCGCATCGAGGTCGTCGAGGAAAAAGAGATCAAGACCCTGAGCCCCGAACAGGAGGCCATGGTCCGTGCCGCCAAGGAGCAGAGCGAACAGATCATGAACCTGCGCGGCATCTCCTCGCCGGACATCATGAGCGTCTTGTCCAGCGTGGACGACCCCGGCCGCCTGGCCGACCTTGTGGCCTCCAACCTGCGCATGAAGGTCGAAAACGCCCAGGCTATCCTGGGCTGCGCCGACCCCGTGGAGCGCCTGACCCTGGTCAACAACCAGCTGGCCAAGGAAGTGGAAGTGGCCTCAATGCAGGCCCGCATCCAAAACGTGGCCCGCGAGGGCATGGACAAGGCCCAGAAGGACTACTACCTGCGCGAGCAATTGAAGGCCATCCGCAAGGAACTGGGGGAAGATGCCGACGAGGACGAGGAGCTCGAACTGGTCCGCGCGGCCCTGGACAAGGCCAGCCCGCCCAAGGACGTGCGCAAGGAAGCGGACAAGCAATTGAAGCGCCTGTCCTCCATGCATCCCGACTCCTCGGAGGCCACGGTCATCCGCACCTATCTTGACTGGATCGCCGAGATGCCCTGGAAAAAGCAGTCTCGTGACCGGCTGGACATCAAGCAGGCCGAGGATATTTTGAACGAGGACCACTATGACCTGGAAAAGGTCAAGGAGCGCATCCTCGAGCACCTTTCCGTGCGCAAGCTGAACCCCAAGATGAAGGGCCCCATCCTGTGCTTTGTCGGCCCTCCCGGAGTGGGCAAGACCAGCCTTGGCCGGTCCATCGCCCGGGCCCTTGGACGCAAGTTCCACCGCATGTCCCTGGGGGGCATGCGTGACGAGGCCGAAATCCGGGGCCATCGCCGGACCTACATCGGTGCCATGCCCGGACGCATCATCCAGGGCATCAAGCAGACCGGCACGCGCAACCCGGTGTTCATGCTCGACGAGATCGACAAACTCGGCGCCGACTTCAGGGGCGACCCCTCCTCGGCGCTGCTGGAGGTCCTGGACCCCGAGCAGAACTTCTCGTTCACGGACCACTATCTGAACGTACCCTTCGACCTCTCCAAGGTGATGTTCATCTGCACGGCCAACACCCTGGACACCATCCCCAGGCCGCTGTTGGACCGCATGGAGACCATCAACCTCACGGGCTACACCGAACACGAGAAGCTCAAGATCGCCCGGCGCTTCCTGCTGCCCCGACAGTGCGAAGAAAACGGCCTGACCGAAGAGGAAGTGCAGCTGTCTGACCCCATGCTCTCCAAGATCATCAGGGGCTACACCCGCGAGGCGGGCCTCAGAAACCTGGAGCGGGCCATCGGCTCGATCTGCCGCAAGCTCGCCCGCCGCAAGGCCCAGGACGAATCCGGCCCCTACAGACTGACCTCGCCCACCATCGAGAAACACCTCGGACCCGAGCGTTTCCGTGATGACGAGATGGAGAAGACCCTGCCCGCCGGCGTGGCGCTGGGCCTGGCATGGACCCCCTACGGAGGGGAGATCCTGCACATCGAGGTCACCACCATGCCGGGCAAGGGCAAGTTGATCCTGACCGGACAGCTGGGTGACGTGATGAAGGAATCGGCCCAGGCCGCCCTGTCCTACGCACGCAGCCGGGCGGACCTCTTCGGGCTGGACCCAGACTTCACAGAGAAGTTGGACATCCACGTCCATGTCCCCGCCGGAGCCACCCCCAAGGACGGACCTTCCGCAGGCGTAACCCTGGTCACGGCCCTGGTCTCGGCCCTCACCGAGACCCCTGTGGCCAGCGACCTGTGCATGACCGGCGAGGTCACCCTGCGCGGGCGCGTACTGCCCGTGGGCGGCATCAAGGAAAAGATCCTGGCCGCCGTGTCCCACGGCATGAGGCAGGTGCTGATCCCCAAACAGAACGAGCGCAATCTGGTGGACATCCCCAAGGAACTGCTGCGCAGGATCAAAGTCACTCCCGTGGAAAACATCGACGATATCTGGCCCCAGGCGGGGGGACCCGGCAAGGGTTTCAAGACCAGCAAGAAGAAATGATCCGCGGCGGCCCGCAGGCCGCCTGCCTGATTTGAGCTGGCCGCGCAGGAACCATTCGCACTGCATGACTGCACCGAGACTTGACCTGAACAGGAACTCTGGTCTACCCAAGCATCGGTCAGCCGGCGGCGACAGTCCCGCAGTGACGAAAAGACATCAACAGCATCCAATCGATATATCGACATCGCTTGAAGGAAGAAGCCCATGAACAGCATCCCTATTTCCTCTGAAGGCTACGAAAAGATCAGGAAAGAGCTGGAAGAGCTCAAGAAGGAACGCCCCGGCGTCATTTTGGCCATCAAGCTGGCCCGCGAGGAAGGTGATCTGCGCGAGAACGCCGGCTACCACGCCGCCCGCGAACGCCAGGGCATGCTCGAGGCCAAGATCAACTACATCGAGTCCCGGGTGCCCAAGTTCGACATCATCGACATGAATACCCTGGACGGCGACAAGATCATGTTCGGAGCCACCGTTGAGGTCGAAGACCTGGACACCGATGAGGTCAAAACCCTGATCCTGGTCGGCCCTGACGAGACCGACCATGTGAAAAACGCCATCTCCGTCCTGTCTCCCGTGGGCCGAGCCCTGCTGGGCAAGGCAGAGGGCGACGAGGTGGCCATCGATGTGCCCCGCGGCAGCATCGAATACGAGATCCTGTCCGTGTCCTACAACGGCCCGGCCATCAAGGACTAAGCCCCTTTTCGCATTCCCTGCGACAATAAAACCCCCCGGTTCCATCAGGTCCCGGGGGGTTCTTGCATTCTGTGATCAGCACAAGGATGGCGCACCAACCGTGACGGTTAGCGCTCGTCCAGCAGTCCTTGCTCGGCGGCGTAGTCCACCAGCCCGACCACGACCTGCTCACTGTCCAGAAACATCTCGATCAGTTCCTCGGAGCTGAGCCCGGTGAGCTTGTCACGGACGTAGCCCTTGATGCCCAAGGCCAGGGTCATCTCCAGAAGATCGGTATACTCATTGCCGTCTGTGACCAGTTCGAACAGCCCGCCTTCGAAGACGTCCAGCAATTCCTCCCTGGACAGGCTCTGTAATTCTGCGCGTTCATCGGCGTCCATGGGTGCTCTCCCTGCGTTGATGGGTTTGGGTCCCGTTTCACATGCGGGTACTGCAAGCCTGCCCGTCAGTCAACAGAATCGGGGCGCGAGGGTTCAGCTACCGGCCCCTGCGCCTGCTGTCCACCGAGTTGACTTACCGCCCCTTTACAGGGAAAGTATCAGAGAATTACAAATCCATCATCAACGGTGAGGCCGTTCCATGAGAGATCAGCAACTCTGCATCCATGGTCATTTCTATCAGCCCCCGCGCGAGGACCCCTGGCTGGGCGATGTCCTGCCCGAGGGCAGCGCCGCCCCGGGCCTGAACTGGAACGAACGCATCTGCCGCGAAAGCTACTCTCCGCTGGCTTTTGCCCGTCTTCTGGATGCCAAGGGGACCATCCGCACCATCGTCAACAGCTACGAGTGGATCAGCTTCAATTTCGGCCCCACCCTGCTGTCCTGGATGCAGCGCCACGCCCCACAGACCTACGCCCGCATCCTGGAAGGCGACCGGCTCTCCCGCTCGCGGCTGGGGTTCGGCAATGCCATGGCCCAGGTGCGCCATCATCTGATCCTGCCCCTGGCCACGGAGCGCGAGAAACGGGTGGAAGTTGCCTGGGCCGTGCATGACTTCGAGGCCCGATATGGCCGCCTGCCCGATGGCATGTGGCTGGCCGAGACCGCCGTGGACACCCCCTCGCTGGAGATCCTGGCCGAGGCGGGAGTGGCCTACACGGTCCTGGCCCCGCGCCAGGCCAAGGCCATTGCCGACCTGGGGAACGACCACTGGCAGGAGATCCACGAGGATTCGCTGGATATCATGACCCCCTATCGGGTGGAACTGCCCTCGGGCCGGTCCATTTCCGTTTTCTTCTATCACGGTGGCCTGTCCCAGGCCGTGGCCTTCGAGCGCCTGCTGGAAAACGGCGAAACATTCTGGAGCCGAGTGCGCGGAGCTCTGGCTCCGGGGCTACTGTCCCTGGCCACGGACGGCGAAACCTACGGCCACCATTTTACCTTCGGCGAGATGGGGCTGGCCTATCTGCTGGACCAGGCCCACCAGGACCCCGACACGGGGCTGACCAACTACGCCGCCTATCTGGCCGCCAACCCTCCCACGCGCAAGGTCCAACTGCATGAGGGTTCCTCCTGGAGCTGTGAGCACGGCGTTGAACGCTGGCGCGGCAACTGCGGTTGCTGCACCGAAGGCCGCCCCGGCTGGAACCAGCAATGGCGAGGGCCGCTGCGCCAGGCCCTGCGGCAGGTCAAGGAGCAGTTGGACAGCCACTTCGACAAGCAAAGCCCGATCCTGTTCAACGACCCGCAGCAGGCCCTGGAATCCTACGGCCAGGTCCTGGCAGGATTGCCGCGCGAAACCTTCGCCAGCGCCCACTTCGCCCTTGATCTGGACCAGGAGGACAAGGCTCGGGCCTGGACCCTGCTGGACATGCAACGCTTTGCCCAGGCCTCCTTTGCCAGCTGCGCCTGGTTCTTCGATGACCTGGACCGCATTGAACCCCTCAACGCCATGGCCAATGCCCTGCGCGCCATGGAACTGGCGGGGGACAGCGGCATCCCCATTGGCTGCGCCGAGCTGGAACGCCAGTTCGCCAAGTCCCTTGAGGCCGCCCGCTCCAACCCCACACGCCGCCATCCACGCGGGTTGCGCGGGGACGAGTTATTCCGGACCGATGTCCTGCCTCGCCGCGAGACGCAGGCCAGCCTGCTGGCCCAGGCCCTGCTCATGGGCTGGGGATTGTCACTGGGGGAATTCAGTTCCAAAAAGATCAAAATCGTCTGGCCAGAGGTGACCGTCAGCTTGGGCTTTGGCAAACGTAGCGAAGCCCATACCGCCTCGGGCACTGCCGGCATCGAGTTCGCCGGGGGGCAACTGCGCCGGGAAACGACCTGGCAATGGAAACCCGCTGCCGGGACCCGAGTCCTGCATGGGCGCTTCAAATCTGGGGACGAAGAGGACTGGTTCGCGGCGCAAAACCTTTCCTGGGGCAAGCGTCAGGCCCTGGCGCTGGCCTGGGCCAAGACCGCCGAAGAGCGCTCCTGGGAACGGGACCTCTTGCTGATGCAGACCGGGCGGGACCTGTTCCTGCCCCGTGCCCAGTCCCAGGACAACCAGAATCAGGCCTGGCACTGGGGCCGCTTCCGTCCGGTCCTGGCCTGGAGTTGGATCACGGCGCCCACGGGGGACGAGGAACTGCTGGAGAACTTCCTGAAGGCCGGGGAAATGGCCGCAGATGCCAGGGAGGCTTTGGAGCTCCGGCTACAGAGCCATCTGCTGGGCATGCTCGACGCCGAGACCCCGGACTGGGACGCCGCCGAGATGGTGCTCGTCCGCGCCCAGACCATCTGTCCTGGCCTGAACTACTGGCCGGTGCAAAACCGGGTCTGGCAACTGCTGGCCGAGACACAGGACGCAGGACGCCTGGCACGCCTGCTGGGCATCGCCGTCTAGCGATCCTCCCGGTGCGGAGCAGCGACGCACACGACAGCGGCGCGCATGGCCCGGAGCCTAGTAGTGCGGCGGGGCCTCGTCGGGCGGGCCGTCCATGGCCGAACCCGAATCGTACATGGCGTGCAGCTTGGTGGCCACCGCCTTGAGCATGCGCTCGTTGCTGTCGATCTGCTTCTGCTGATCTGCAATGACGTCGGACAGGTCGTCGATGGTCTTGCCCTGCAGGCCCACGATCTCTTCCAAGGTCACGATGCGGTCTTCCAGGTTCATGGCATCCTCCCGCTACGAACCGCCGCCGCAACGCGGCGCGGCCCGATCAGTCAAATCATTGCGGCCAGGCTTATTCCCGGCCACCCCGGTCAGCGCCGTGCGCAAGGTCGAGGATCACCTCGAACTCACGGGTGCGCACCGGCTGCACCGACAGACGGCTGCCCTTGCGCAACAGCTCCATGTTCGCCAAGTCGGGCACGGTGCGCAAGAATTTGAGCGCCAGGGGCGAGGCAAAGCGCTCCACCAGCCTGATATCCACCATGAACCACAGAGGCCTGTCCGGGGTGCTGCGGGCATCGAAATGCTCGTGGCCCTCGTCCCAGGCCGTGTGATCCGGATAGCCCTCGCGCACCACCTCGGCCAGTCCCACCACTCCGGGGTCGGTCACGCTGTGGTAAAACAACACGCGGTCGCCCAGCTTCATGGCATCGCGCAACATATTGCGCGCCTGATAGTTGCGCACCCCGTCCCAGGGGGCGGTCCGGTCCGGCGCGGCCTCCAGATCCAGGATCGAGAACGCCCCGGGCTCGGTCTTCAGCAGCCAGTGGTTCATTGGCCGGCTGCGGCGCAAGCATGGCGCTCCATCCAGTCCGCCCAGGCCTGTTCGGCCCGCGCGGCGTAGAGCCCCTTTCGCTGGCGCTTGTTGGCCTTCTTGCCCAGGGGCGGCATCAGCCCGAACTGGACGTTGGAAGGCTGGAAATTCTTGGCCTCGGTGCGCAGATGCAGCAACAGTGCACCAAGAGCAGTCTCGGGCGGCGGCGGAGGGACCTCGCGTCCGCTCAGCTTCCCGGCCAGATGCAGGCCCAGCCACAGCCCGCAGGCCGTGGACTCCACATAGCCCTCCACACCCGTCACCTGCCCGGCCAGATACACGCCCGGACGACCCTTGAGCTCCAGGTTCTCGCCGAGCACCTTGGGCGCCTGCACATAGGTGTTGCGGTGGATGCTGCCCAGGCGTTCAAAGACCGCGTTCTCCAACCCGGGGATCGTGCGAAAGACCCGCTTCTGCTCCGGGTAGGTCAGCTTGGTCTGGAAGCCCACCATGTTCAGCCGGGTCTTCTCCGTGTTCTCGGGGCGCAGCTGGACCACGGCGTAAAAGCGCTCCCCGGTCTCGGGATGTTCCAGGCCCACGGGTTTCAGAGGCCCGAAGGACAGGGTCTTCTCCCCGCGCTCGGCCATGGCCTCGATGGGCAGGCAGCCCTCGAAGTGGACTTCCTTCTCGAAGTCCTTGGGCTGGACCTTTTCCGCCTCCAACAGGGCGGCGTGAAAGGCCATGTACTGTTCCTCGGTCATGGGGCAGTTCAGGTAATCCTTTTCCTCCGGGTGGTAGCGCGAGGCCCAAAAGGCCTTGCCCATGTCCACAGAATCGGCCTCCACGATGGGCGCGATGGCGTCGTAGAAATACAGACGCTCGTTGCCCACAGCCTCAGCCAGACTGGCGGCAAGTCCGTCGCTGGCCAATGGCCCGGCGGCCACCACCACGGCCCCGAAGCCCGTAAGCGCCGGATCGTCCAGAGACTGGATCTCGTGATGCTCCAAGCGGATCAGGGCATGGGACTCCACGACCTCGGTGACGTAGTCGGAGAAACGCTCCCGGTCCACGGCCAGTGCCGTTCCCGCCGGGACACGCGTGGCCTCGGCAGCCTCCATGATCAGGCTTTCCGCCTCGCGCATCTCGCGCTTCAACTGGCCCACCGCCGTCTCCCGGTCATCGGAACGGAAGGAGTTGGAACACACCAACTCCGCCAATCCTTCGCTGATATGGGCCGGGGAGAAACGCTCGGGCTTCATTTCAAAGATCACGGCGCCAACGCCGCAACGGGCCAGCTGCCAGGCGCACTCGCACCCGGCCAAGCCACCGCCGATGATCGCTACTTTCGATTTATTCAATGGAATCAATACCTCGGTTTCAGACGCGTCTGCGCAAGAAAGGCTTCCAGCCCGACCTCGCGCATGCGCTCGTTGTTTCGTTGCCAGCGCTCGTGAAGCACCGCTGGCAGCAGGGTCCTGTCGCAGGGGAATTCGCCGCACTCGTGGCAAAAGTCAACACTCCGCTCACGCACGCAGTCCTTGACCCCGCAGCTGGTGAGCAGGCAATTGCCGCTGCGGCAGCCCGTGCAGCCGCCCTTGCCCAGGCGTTCCAGCAGCCTGTCGAAGGCCTGATATTCCTTAAAAACCGGGTCCATGCCCGCAAATCGCCCGGCCAGGGCCGCAAAGCCTCCCAGTTCGCCCTTCAGTCTCCGGGACAACCCGCAGATGGGGCTCGCGGGATTGTCCAGGCAGCGGCCGCAATCCAGACCGCAGGGGGCCACCTGGGCGACCAGCTCCTCATAGCGCATTGACAACTCCTTGAGCGCGCTCCAGTATAGCCCGCGGCTCAAATTTACTGTCCCATATTATCCATAACGAGGCAACGCGACACATGGCCCCGATACTCGACATCCGCGATCTGAGGACCCACTTTTTCACCACCCGGGGCGTGGCCCGCGCCGTGGACGGCGTGAGCCTCACGGTCCCTCGCGGGGAGACCATGGCCGTGGTGGGCGAATCCGGTTGCGGCAAGACCATGCTCGCCTTGTCCGTGCTGCGCCTGGTGCCCGAACCGCCGGGCCGCATCGTGGGCGGCGAGGTCCTGTTCGACGGGGTTGATTTGCTGTCCCTGAGCGAAAAACAGATGCGCTCGGTGCGCGGCAACCACATCTCCATGATCTTCCAGGAACCCATGACCTCCCTGAACCCGGTCTTCAAGGTGGGCGACCAGATCGCCGAGGCCATCGAGCTGCACCAGAAGACCACCCCGGCCGAGGCCGCCGAGGCCGCAGTGGAGATGCTCAGGCTGGTGGGCATCCCCAATCCTGAGAATAGCGCCCAGAGCTACCCCCACGAAATGAGCGGGGGCATGCGCCAGCGCGTGGTCATTGCCATGGCCCTGGCATGCGACCCCGAGCTGGTCCTGGCCGACGAGCCCACCACCGCGCTGGACGTGACCATCCAGGCCCAGATCCTGGAGCTGATGCTTGGCCTTACCCGCGACAAGGACGCCTCCATCCTGCTCATCACCCACGACCTGGGCATCGTGGCCCAGTCCTGCTCGCGGGTGGCCGTGATGTACGCCGGCAAGGTGGTGGAGCAGGCCCCGGTGATCGACCTGTTCCGCGAGCCGCTGCATCCCTACACCCAGGGCCTGATGCACTCCATCCCCCGACTCGGCACCCGGGGCGGAAAGCTGACCCCCATCCAGGGCATCGTGCCCAGCCTGACGGACCTGCCCCGGGGGTGCCACTTCAACCCACGCTGTCCCCACGCCTTTGACCGCTGCCGCAACGAACTCCCGCCGCTGATCATGCGCAACGGCCAGGGCGTGCGCTGCTGGCTGCACGAATAGCCCGGCGCGGCGGACCTACGCATGAGCCTGCTCGCCGTGGACCTGGGCCTGCGCACCGGCCTGGCCCTGTACGGCCCCGACGGCAGACTCATCTGGTACCGCTCCCACAACTTCGGCACCCAGGGCCGCCTGAAACGCGGGGCCCACGGCATCCTGAACAACATCCCTGACCTGAACATCCTGGCACTGGAAGGCGGGGGCGCGCTGGCGGACCTCTGGTCCCGCGAGGGCGACAAGCGCGGCCTGACCGTGCGCCGGGTCACGGCCGAGAACTGGCGGCAACAACTGTTGCTGCCCCGCCAGCAGACTTCCGGGGCCAAGGCCAAGCAGCACGCCGACGAGCTGGCCCGCAGGGTCATCGACTGGTCCGGAGCACCGCGACCGACATCCCTGCGGCACGATGCGGCCGAGGCCATCCTGGTGGGGCTCTGGGCTGTCCTGGACGCCGGATGGCTCTCCCAACTGCCTGCCGAGCTCAAGGCCTGACCCGCAGCTCCGGCGTCCTGCCACTTCAGTTTCCTAAGAAATATCGGTTTTTCTGAATGTTCGGGAGCGATTCTTGCTTTTCTCCTGCTCAAGCAAAAGATCGGGAAATCTTTTCCCAGGAGAGCAGAGATGAGCATTCACGGCATCGGTTACGACACCGCCAGCGACAAGATGATCCTTCAAGCCCGTCAGACCACCGAAGAGGACCTCACGGCCGCCGAACAACGCGCCGCCAAAGCCGCCAAGGGCGATGAGCTGCTGGACAAGCTCACCCTGTCGTCCCTGGCCGACAAGCTGTCGCGCATGGTCCAGTCCAATCCCATGGGCAACGTCGCCGAGGCCATGGCCAATGACCTCGCCACCCTGCAACAGGAATTCGTGGGCCAGCTGACCGACACCCTCCAGGCCATGGGCGTGAACGTGACCCAGGATTTCATCCTGAAGCGGGACGCCTCGGGCATGATCGCGGTTTCCGGTGACCATCCGGACAAGGAGGCCATCGAGGCCGCCCTGGATGACCCCAAACTCCAGCAGGCCTTTGCGAATATCGAGGAGCAGTCGGAGACCCTGACCAAGCTGGCCAACAACCGCACCTTCAAGAATGTCCGCTCGGGTCTGGCGGCCTACATGAGCCAGGTCGAGGATGACGAGAGTGACCCCTTCCTGGTACGCTATCAGCAAGGCACAATGAATCAGCTGGGAATGAAGACACTGGTCGACTACCTCTAGCCCTGCGGTCGCGCCGGGGCTCAACCCCGCCCCGCCCTGAGGCACACAAGGAGATCGCCGCGCATGAAACGCTTCCCGCTCCTGCTGGCCGTGGTCTTCGTCATCTACTGGGCCGTGCTGGCCATCGCACCCGTGTCGCGCACGGTCTGGTGGGCCGAAAACCTGCCGGTCATGGCCGTGTTCGCCTTCCTGGCGTTGGCCTACCGCAACTTCCGCTTCTCCAATACGGCCTACGCCCTGATGGCCTTCTGGATGTTCTGGCACACCATGGGCGGGCACTACACCTTCGCCAATGTGCCCTTCGGCTGGTTCAGCGACCTGTTCGGGTTCGAGCGCAACCACTTCGACCGCATCGGGCATTTCTCCGTGGGCTTCTACGCCTACCCCATCGCCGAATACCTGCTACGCAAGCGGCTCTGCGGGCCGGTGCTGGCCACGCTGTTCAGCCTATTCAGCATCATGTCCGTGGCCTGCGGCTACGAGATCATCGAGTGGTGGTTCGCCGTGCTGGAAGGCGGGGATGCGGGTCTGGAATTCCTGGGCAGCCAGGGCGACATCTGGGACGCGCAAAAGGACATGCTGCTGGACACCCTGGGGGCCATGGCCAGCCTGGGACTCTATCAACTCATCCGGCCGCACAGGTTCCTCGCGACCCAACAGGACTGAACGCTCCCTGCGCCCTCGGAGCAGCGGCCTGCCCGCGAGGGGAGGACGCCAGCCCAGACCACGAAACAACACGGCCTTTGGCCGGGGACTGCGAGGGTTCGCCTGTGTCGCCCCTTGGTCCATGACAACAGGCCGTCCCGGACACCCTGACGGTCTCTCGCCCCGGGCGCCTTCATTGCCTCAGCCCCGGGCGCACAGGGCCGCACCCAGGGCCCCGATCATGTCCGGCTCCTCGGGGATCAGCGGCATGACACCCAGGGCCTCGGCCAGCAGGCGCACCATGCAACTGTTGTTGGCCACCCCGCCCGCAAAGACCAGCGGCTCCGTGAGGCCCACCCGGCGCAGCATGTTCAGCGTGCGCGAGACCACCGAGGCGTGCAGCCCCCGGGCGATGGCCTCGGGAGCCGCACCGCCCGCCATGAGCGAGGTGGCCTCGGTCTCCGCAAAGACCGTGCACATGCTGTTGATGGGCAGGGAGACAGCGGCGCCCAGGGCGTAGTCGCCGAACTCCTCCACCGGAATCTGGAAGACCGAGGCCAGATGCTCCAGGAACTTGCCCGTGCCCGCGGCGCAACGGTCATTCATCTCAAACCTGGCGACCTTGCCGTTCTCGGTCAGGGCGATGGCCTTGGTATCCTGCCCGCCGATGTCCAGCACGGTCCGGGCCTCGGGGCAACGGGCGTGGGCACCGGCGGCATAGGCCTTGATCTCCGAAACCGTGCTCACGGGCACGCCCAACCCGGCAGCGGCCACCAGCTCCCGGCCATAGCCAGTGGCCACGACGCGCTCCGGGTTCAGACCCTCCAGCAGCAGGGCCAGCTGCCGCCGGGGATGGAAGGTCGTGGGCAGACGGCGTGACACCGCCACGCCTCCACCGTTGAGCACCACCAGTTCCATGGAGCGCGAGCCTACGTCGATGCCCGCAATCAGGCCCCCAATCGTGCCCTGGCTCATGCTCAGGACACCATCTCCACAAAGGCCTCGATGCGGGTCTTCAACTGCTCCACGTCCTCCATGCTGTAGTCGGTCTCCAGGGACAGGGTCGGCACCTTGCCCTCCAGGGACTTCTCCATCTTCATGGCCTCGTGGGCATAGGGCTGACAAAACATCAGGGAATAGTTGATCACGCCGTCCACCTTCAGGGTCTTAGCCATCTCGGCCACGTTCTCCTGACGCTCCTCGTTGGGGGTGAAGCAGGCGCAGTCGATCTTCATGTAACGGTCCACCAGGGCCTCGATCATGTCCTCCACGCTCTCGCCCGACTCGTCCACCAGGTCGCGGGTGTTGCGCGAACCGATGCAGGATTCCTCGCCCACGATGACCGCGCCCGAACTCTCGATGACGTAGGGCAGCTTCCAGTTGGGCACGGCCATGGGACAGCCCGAGACCAGCACCCGGGGGGTGCCTGCCGGGGCCACGCCCTGCCCGGCGGCCACGCGGGCCTCCAACTCGTCGCACAGCTCACCGATCTTGGTGGTGAAGCGCTGGGGGTCGTCGTAGAAGCTGATCTGGTTGATGAGCAGCGCATCGCGCCCGGAGATGGGTGCGGGGTCGGCGGCGCGCAAGGCAGAGAGACGTTGCAGGACCCGACGCCTGTCGTTGACGATCTTGATGGCGGCGCGCAGGCGCTCGGCGGTGATGGTCACCCCGGTCAGATCCTCCAGCACCGCCATGTAGCGCATGACCTCCTCGTACCACAGATCGCGTGCCGCCAGGGACTTGGTCTGGGGCACCTCCATGACGTGTAGCGGCGCAAGGTCGGCAAAGGCCTCATAGGCCTTCTTCTTGCCATCGCAGGTGGTCTCGCCCACCACCAGGTCACAGGACTCGAGATACGGGCACAGGCGCGCCAACTTGAAACCGATGAAGGACTTGATCAGCGCACAGGTGTTGCGCGGCACCAGCGCCTCGGCCAGGTCGCTGCCCGCCTCGGCCCCGGCACACAGGCCCACCTGCAAGGCACCCGCCGCCAGGGTCAGCTCCTCGGGCACGAACACGCAGAAGGTGCCCACCACCTTGTGGCCCTGGGCCTTGGCGTCCTGGATTTCCTTGATCCGCAACCCGTGGACTTCGGACAGGACGAAATCCATGTATTCCATTCCTTTGAGGCGGTTTTCCTGGGACATGTAGATGTCGCCATAGAATTTCCCCAAGACCTCCAGCAGCCCGTCGTGGGCCGTCAGGTCCAGGTTCAACCGCTCCCACATGGCTCGATGCGCGTCGCTCATTGCTTGCCCTCCTCAGGGTTGGATGCATGGTGGCGTCCGACCGCCCTGCGGACGGAACCAGCACACCTTGCATTATCAGACCATGCTATGGCAAGTATTTGCAAACTTGATTAACGATTGACACCTGAGACCCCGGGTCCGAAGGTCCAAGGCACCAGTGGCGGAACCAATCCCAAAGCACGTGCTCCGGGCTGGGGCAGGCGGAGATGACGGGCGCGACAGTCCTTGGAATCACGTTCACTGGAGTCGATGCCCCTCCCCTCGCATACGCCGATCACGCGCATGATGAATCGGCGGCATTGCGCCGCCCCGCCCTTGCGGGCTATCACCAATCCGTGCCAACTCACCACCCAGGAGTCCCCATGAGCAAGCCTCCCACGAACCTGTGCATCGTCTGGACCAGCCCGCAGCGCGAGGTGGCCCTGCATATGGCCTTCATGTACGGCGGCAACGCCGCTGGCCGCGGCTGGTGGGAACAGGTGCGGTTCATCGTCTGGGGACCGAGCCAACCCCTGCTCCTGGGCGACGGGGAATTGAAATCCCGACTGGCCGGGATGGCCGAGGCCGGGGTCGAGCTCATGGCTTGCAAGGCCTGCGCCGAGAACTACGATATCGTCAAGGACCTCGCGGACCTTGACCTGAACGTGCAATACACCGGCACCCTGCTGACGCAGATGCTCAAGGCTCCCGACTGGAGCGTTTTGACCGTGTAATAAGGGTGCTCAGAACCAGCGCTTGCGCACGATGTACCAGACCATGCCCAGGGCCGTGAGCAGCATCACCCCCAGGGCCGCAGGATAGCCCCAGGCCAACTCCAGTTCGGGCATGTTCTTGAAGTTCATGCCGTAGACGCCCGCGATGAAGGTCAGGGGAATGAAGATGGTGGCCACGATGGTCAGGACCTTCATCACATTGTTCATGCGCATCCCCGCCAGGGAGATGTGCACGTCCATCATCCCCCCCAGGATATCGTGCAGCACCTTGGCTGCCTCGGTGGCGTGCAGGGCATGCTCCAACACATCACCGAGGTAATGGACGGCCTCGTCCGAAGCGGCGAAGACCTCATTGCGCTTCAGGGCCGAGAGCACCTCATGGGTCGGCAGGAGCACGTTGCGCATCAGCAGGATACAGTCGCGACGCACACGATAGACCTCCAGCAGGGCCTCTTCCCCGTGGCTGCGGGCCAGGCTGGATTCCAGGTCCTGGACCTCCACCGAGAGCTTGCCCAGGGTGTCCATGGCCCCGTCCACCAGGGAATCCAACAACGCCACCACCAGATAATCCACCCCGCCGTTTCTGATGCGCTTGCCGCCCTTGCGCAACCTTTCCAGTACCGAGGCCCAGGCATCCTCCTCGCTCTCCTGGAAGGCCAGCAGCAGCTTATGCGACCAGAGCAGGCTGACCTGCTCCTCCTGGATGCGCTTGTCCCCGGGATCATAGTTCACATTGCGCAGGGTCACGAAAAACTGTCCGTCCTGCTCATTGAGCTTGGGGCGCTGGCCGGTATTGAGGATATCCTCCATCATCAGGGGATGGGCGTTGCCCCAGGCACCCAGGGACTTGACGACCTCCACCTCGTGGACACCGGTCAGGCTCAGAAAATGCACCCGGCCATCGCTCATGTCCGGGGCTTCGCCCAAGGGATCGAAGGCCTGCTCCACCAGGCTCTCGCCATCGTAGGAGAAGTGGGTCAGGTAGGGGGCGAACTCCCGCTTGCGGCCTGCGTATTCCAAGGTGCCCGGGGGCGCCCCCCGGCGGTCACTGAACAATTTCATGTATTCAAACATCAATGCTCTCCTCGGGGACAATGGTTCGCTTTGACTTGCACCAGGCGCAGGCGGCGATCACGATCCCCCTTGGCCCTGGCCTGCACCCCGGCAGAATTCTCGTCCGTCACGGCTTCAGCCCTAACTAACACAGGGCCCGGAGCGAGCCAATCGCTGGGAGCAGGAAGACAACGACAAAGATCGACCTCTTGACCTCAGGGCCTGGAACCATTAACAAGACCTTACAGTTGATCAATTGCTCACATGTAAAAAGGAGGATGTATGGCCCACGACCTGTGCGAAGTGCATGGACTGCACCCCGAAGCCTTGGAGCGCGTGCAGGGCGAGATGCCCGATGGCCAGACCATGCTCCGCCTCTGCGACATCTTCAAGGCCCTGGCCGACCCCACCCGGGCGCGCATCCTCTTCGCCCTGTCCAGGGAGGAATTGTGCGTCTGCGACCTGGCATCCCTCACGGGCCTGTCCTCCTCGGCCATATCGCATCAGCTCAGGCTGTTGCGCGCCAACCGCCTGGTGCGCTTCCGCCGTGAGGCCAAGATGGCCTTCTATTCCCTGGACGATGAGCACGTTCGTCTGCTGCTGGACCAGGGCCTCTGCCACGCAAGGGAATAACCCGAACCTCACCGGAGCCTGAACCCGATGTCCGATATCCTGCTGACATACGCCACCGAGACCTGGGTCCTGCTGAACGAGGCCGCCCCCTGGGTGCTGCTGGGCTTTTTTGTGGCCGCCCTGATCAAGACCTTCATCTCCGATCAATTCATCGCCAAACACTTGGGCAAGAACGGTGCGACCTCGGTCCTCAAGGCCTCGGCCCTGGGCGTGCCCCTGCCCCTGTGCTCCTGTGGGGTGGTGCCCGCCGCAGCGGGACTGCGCCGCCAAGGAGCCAGCAAGGGCGCGACCGCGGCCTTCATGATCTCCACGCCCGAGACCGGGGCCGATTCCATGGCAGTGACCTGGGCCATGCTCGACCCGCTGATGACCCTGCTCCGGCCCCTGGCGGCCTTTGTCACGGCCACCGTGGCCGGGCTGGCCATCAACGCCTTGGACAGGGACGACGCCCCGACCAAGGAGCTCCTCGCGGAGGCGATCCCGGAAGCGATCCCAGCCAGGGAGAGCAGCATGCTCTGCACCCCGGGCGAAGACGTCCCTCCCCCTGCGGACCCGGCCTGCGGCTGTTCCGCAGGTTGCGGCGGACAGGGTTCACCCAGCGCTCAGGCCCCGCTCTCCCTTCGTCTGCGGGAAGCCTTTGGCCAGACCTTCGGCGAGATGCTCCAGGACATCGGAAAGTGGCTGCTCATCGGGATTCTTCTGGCAGGACTGATCTCGACCTTCGTGCCTGACGATTTCTTCCAAAGCTATCTGGGCAACGAATGGGCCTCGCTGCTGATCATGCTCTTGGCGGGCATCCCCCTGTACATCTGCGCCACGGCCTCCACTCCCATCGCGGCCACCATGGCCTTGAAGGGCCTGTCTCCGGGCGCGGCCCTGGTCTTCCTGCTCGCGGGGCCGGCCACCAATGCGGCGACCATCGCCGTGGCCACCAAAATCCTGGGCAAACGCGCCACGGCCATTTACGTGGGCTGCATCGCGCTCTGCGCCCTAGGCATGGGCTGGCTGGTCAACCGCATCTACTTTACCCTGGGCCTGTCCGTCAGTTCCTGGGTCCGGGCCTCGGAATCCGACCATGTCACCGGGCTGAGCATCGTCTCGTCCGTGCTGTTGCTGGCTCTCATTGCCCGGCCCCTGATCTGGCGCACAAAGGGAGCGGCCCACGCCGCCGGCTGTGGCGGTGGCTGCGGTTGCGGCAACGCGCACCTCCCGCCCCTCGGGCCACTGGATAGCCACGATTTTCGCGTGAAGTGAAGCAAGCGGGGAGCCCAAAGGGCCCCCCGTTTTTTCAAGGCATGGAGATCAGATCGCTGCGCGTCAGGGTGATCACTTGGCGGGTGCCCGGCCCGGTGAGCAGCAGCTGTACCGTGGCCTGCTCGCTGTAGAGATCCTCGGCGGACAGGCAGTCCACGGGCAGGACCACCTTCAGCCCCCGGAAGCCCGCGGCCGTGGCCGTGTGCAGGACCGCGCCGTGGGCGGCGGTGCCAGTGACGATGACCGTATCCACGCCCTTCTCACGCAAAATGAATTCCAGCTCGGTCGCCCAGAACTTGTCCACGCCGGAGTCCACCACGGCTTCGCCCTGCTCTGGCGTCACAAGCCGCAGGATGGGCGTCATCTTGGGTGTCAGGCTGTAGACCACGGGCAGACCTGCAACCCGCGCCCGCCGGGCCAATTCGGCGATGCGCGGCACGGTTTCCAGGCAGCGCGGCCGACGTTGGGCGTTGCAGGTCAGTTCCTCGATATCCAGGATCAGCAGGGCCGTGGTCGCGGGATGCACGCTCACGGCTTTGATTTCAGGCGCGGGCGGCGGCGTGACCTGTCCCCACAGCGCGTCAATGGACTGGGCCGAGGCCGGGAGCGCGAACAAGAGCGCGACGGCCAGAATCAGCAATGTCTTTTTCATGGGTTTCCCCCTCCTCGGAGTTTGCCCCAACATACACCAAAGCCGCGGCCCTGCCACCCGAAAACCAACAGGCCGTGCCCCAAGAGGGACACGGCCTGTGTCAATTCGCAATCAATGATCATCTTTGAGGCGTTTCAAGAATGTGCGGGTGCAACCTCAGCCGTTGGCGAAGCATGAGCCCCTACGGATGAAGAGAGCAACACGGCAATCGTGGGTTTTTAAACCACCGCCCAAGCCGAGACAAGCTCCTTGAGCTTGGCCAGGGCCGCAGGAATGCCTGCCGGGTTGGTGCCTCCGGCCTGGGCCATGTCGGGCCGTCCGCCACCGGAACCGCTGACCTCGGCGGCCACGTCCTTGATCAGCGCCGGGGCCGTGAAGCGGCCATGCAGATCCTTGGAGACGTAGATGGCGATATTGGCCTTGCCGTCGGCCTCGCAGGCCAGACAGGCCACACCCGAGGGCAGCTTGGAACGCACATCGTCCATCAGCGCGCGCATGGCGCCCATATTGGCTGCACTGGCCTTCACAGCCAGGACCTTGACCCCGCCGATCAACTCAATGCTGTCCATGATGTCCGCGCCTCCTGCGGAGGAAGCGGCCTGGGCCGAGACCTTCTCCATCTCCTTCTTGAGCTTCTTGACCTCGCGGCTCAGGGCCAGGACCCGCTCGGGCAGGTCCGTGGCGCTGCCCTTGAGCACCTCGGCGGCCTGCTCGGCGGCCAGGCGGATGGCGTTCAACTGGTTCAGGGCATTCCAGCCCGTGGCAGCCTCGATGCGCCGCACCCCGGCGGCCACGCCGGACTCGGATAGAATCATGAACGGACCGGCCTGGCCCGTGGCCGAAAGATGCGTCCCTCCGCACAGCTCCACGGACTCCCCGGGCACCGAAACCACACGCACTGTGGCATGGTACTTCTCGCCGAACAGGGCCATGGCACCCTTGTCCACGGCGGCGGTGTAGTCCATCTCCTCCACTTCCAGGGAGATGTCCGCCAGCACGGCGCGGTTGACCTCACGCTCCACCTCGGTCTTTTCCGCCACGGTCATTGCCGCGATGTGGGTGAAGTCGAAGCGCAGGCGATCGGGACCCACCAGGGAACCGGCCTGCTTGACATGCTCGCCCAGGACCTTGCGCAGGGCGGCGTGCAGCAGATGGGTGGCGGTGTGGTTGCGTGCCGAGGCCAGCCGCTGGCCTTCTTCCACCAAAAGATTCACTTCCTGATCGGGCAGCACCTGGCCCTCGGTGCAGGTCACGGCATGCACGATCAGTTCGGGCGCGGGTTTCATGGCCAGGGTCACATCGACCCGGCCGGAGGGGGTCTGGATGGCCCCGCTGTCGCCTTCCTGACCGCCGGACTCGCCGTAGAACGGGGTCGCGCTGGTCACGATGAAACCCTTGGCGCCCTTGTCCAGGCTATCCACGGGTTCGGCTGATTCGCCCAGCAGCGCCACGATGCGCGAATCAGCCGCCAGGGCATCGTAGCCCACGAACTCCGAACGCAGGCCGTCCTCCAGCAGGGACTGGAAACGGGAAGCCAGGGTCTGCTCATCGCCACCCTTCCAGGCGGCCTTGGCGCGGGTCTTCTGCTCCAGCATGAAGGCCTTGAACCCGGCCTCGTCCACGGAAAAGCCCTGCTTCTCGGCCACGTCGTTGACGATGTCCAGGGGGAAGCCAAAGGTGTCATACAGCTTGAAGGCGAACTCGCCCGCGACCACGGCCTCGCCCGCGCCGCGCATCCGCGCCAGCTCCTCCTCCAGGATGGACAGCCCCTTGTCCAAGGTCTGGGAGAAGCGCAGCTCCTCCTCGCGCACGACCTTGGCCATGAACTCCTGGATGCTGACCAATTCGGGGTAGTGGTTGCCCATCTCGTCCACGACCTTCAGGGCCACCTTGTACAGGAAGGCCTCGTCCTGGCCGATGAGCTTGCCAAAGCGCAGCGCACGACGGATCAGGCGGCGCAGTACGTACCCCCGGCCCTCGTTGGAGGGCAGGATGCCGTCGGCGATCATGAAGGCGATGGAGCGGCTGTGGTCGGAGATGACGCGTAGCGCCGTGTCCACGTCCTCGCTCTGCTGGCGGTACTTCACGCCAGCCTGTTCGGCGGTGAAGCCGATGATGGCCTGGAACAGGTCGGTATCGTAGTTGGAATTGACGCCCTGACAGACGGCGGCGATGCGCTCCAGACCCATGCCCGTGTCGATGGACGGACGGGGCAGCGGTTTGCGCGTGCCGTCGGCGGCCTGGTCGTACTGCATGAACACCAGGTTCCAGATCTCCAGAAAGCGGTCGCAGTCGCACTGGCCGATGCCTCAGTCCGGGCCGCACTTCATGTGCTCGCCCTGGTCGATGTGGATCTCCGAGCACGGGCCGCAGGGGCCGGTGTCACCCATGGACCAGAAATTGTCCTTCTCGCCCAGGCGGAAGATCCTCTCGGGGGCGACCCCGGCGACCTTCTGCCACAGTTCGCCCGCGTCATCATCGTCCTTGTAGATGGTGATGTAGAGATGCTCCTTGGACAGGCCGAGGTCCTCGGTCAGAAAGTCCCAGGCGTAGCGGATGGCGTCTTCCTTGAAATAGTCACCGAAGGAGAAGTTGCCCAGCATCTCGAAGAAGGTGTGGTGGCGCGCGGTGCGGCCCACGTTTTCCAGGTCGTTGTGCTTGCCGCCCACGCGCAGGCACTTCTGGGAGGTGGTGGCCCGCACGTAGTCGCGCTTTTCCTGACCCAGGAAGGTCTTCTTGAACTGGACCATGCCCGCGTTGGTGAACAGCAGGGTCGGGTCATCCTTGGGCACAAGCGAGGAGGAAGACACGGCGGTGTGCCCCTTGCCCTCGAAGTAGTCGAGAAATTTCTGGCGGATTTCAGTGGCGGTCAGCACGATGCAAAATCTCCTGATGCGAATGAGTTTACTCTTGTGACGGAACAGGAAACGGCGAGACTGGCGGGGAAGGCGGACAGGGCCGCGGCCGGGGGCGCCCCCGGCCGCTCCGTTTCTGATTCGTGAATTATTCGGTGGCTACGGCCTCGGCAGCGCTGCCCTTGGCAGTCACTTCCTTCATGCCCAGGTGGATGAGCAGCTTTTCCTCAATGGTGTTGCGCAAGGTGTCGTTCTCGACCAGCATGGCGCGGACATTTTCCCGGCCCTGGCCCAAGCGTTCGTCCCCGAAGGAATACCAGGCGCCGGACTTGTCGATGATTCCCGCATCCACGCCCATGTCGAGGATCTCGCCCTCGCGGGAGATACCCGTGCCGTAAAGCACGTCGAACAGGGCCTCGCGGAACGGCGGGGCCACCTTGTTCTTCACCGGGCGGACCCTGGCCCTGATGCCGTAGGATTCTTCCTTGTCCTTCAGGGTCTGGATGCGGCGGATGTCCAGTCGCACCGAGGAATAGAACTTCAGCGCATTGCCGCCGGTGGTGGTCTCGGGGTTGCCGTAGCCGGTCATGCCGATCTTCATGCGGATCTGGTTGATGAAGATCACGGCGGTGCGCGAGGTGTGGATGATCCCCGTCAATTTGCGCAAGGCATGGGACATCAGGCGCGCATGGCCACCCACCTGGGTCTCGCCCATCTCGCCATCAAGCTCGGCCTGGGGGATCAGCGCGGCCACGGAGTCGATGACGATGACCTCCACCGCGCCGGAACGCACCAGTAGGCTGGTGATATCCAGGGCCTGCTCGCCGTAGTCGGGCTGGCTGATGAGCAGTTCGTCGGTCTTCACGCCCAGGCGCTTGGCGTAGTTCACGTCCAGGGCATGTTCGGCGTCGATGAACGCGGCATTGCCGCCGCGCTTCTGGGCCTGGGCGATGATATGCAACGCCAGGGTCGTCTTGCCCGAGGATTCCGGGCCAAAAATCTCACTCACACGGCCCCGGGGGATGCCGCCGATACCCAGTGCCAGGTCCAGCCCAATGGAGCCAGTAGGGATAAACGGAATGCCGACGTGGGCCTCGTCGGACAGCTTCATGACGGAGCCTTGGCCGTACTTGCGCTCAATGCTGGTCAGCGCGGTATCCAGGGCTTCCCTGCGGAGCTCTTCGGGGCTTTTTTGGGGGCTACGGGCCATGACGGTCTCTCCTTGTGAGGTATTGGATGCTTAAGACGCCTCCACATAACAGAAGCCTTTGTGGCGGGCAACCGCACTTTACAGCCCTCGCCACGGTTGGCTTTTCCTGTTCCGGGCACTGCGGGCGGTGCCGTTTTCGTCGCCCCGGGCGGTGGTCCGGCCCCTTGCCTTGACCCCGGCTCATGGTTATAGGCAGCTCACACATGAACAATACAATACTAAAGTACGACGCCGTGGCCCTGTTCTCCGCCGGGCTGGACTCCCTGCTGGCCGCCAAGATGATCATGGCCCAGGGCCTGACCGTGAAATGCCTGCACTTCACCTCGCCGTTTTTCGGCAAGCCCGAAAAGATCCCCCACTGGCGCGCCATCCACGGTCTGGACATCGAGGCCGTGGACATCGGCGAGGCCTACGTCAAGATGATGCTGGCCGGCCCCAAGTTCGGCTTCGGCAAGTTCTTCAACCCCTGCGTGGACTGCAAGATCATCATGCTCTCCCATGCCCGCCGCCTGATGGAGCGCTTTGGTGCCACATTCATCATCAGCGGCGAGGTGGTGGGTCAACGTCCCATGTCCCAGCGCCGCGACGCCATGAACAGCGTGCGCAACGAATCCGAGACCAAGGACATCCTGCTGCGCCCGCTGTGCGCCAAGCAACTGGACCCGACCCCCATGGAGGAATCCGGGCTGGTCGATCGCGAGCGCCTCTGCGGCATCTTTGGGCGCGGACGCAGCGAACAGCAGGCCATGGCCAAGGACTTCGGCATCACCGAGATCCCCACTCCGGGGGGTGGCTGCCTGCTGACGGAATCGGCCTCGGCCCGGCGCTACGGCCCGGTGTTCGAGCACATCAAGACTCCCACGGCCGATGATTTCCACCTGGCCAATGCGGGCCGCCAGCTGTGGGCCGGAACCCATTGGCTGTCCATGGGCCGCAACCAGGGCAGCAATGACCGCCTGAGCGCCCTGGCCCGCGAGGACGACCTGATCTTCGATGTGCGTGATTTTCCTGGTCCCCGGGGTGTTGGGCGTCAAATCGGTGACGACTGGTCCGCAACCGCCGTGGCCGAAGCCGCCGCCCTGGTGGCCAGCTACGCCCCCAAGTCCGTCAGACTTGGCGGCCCGGTGGTGGTCACCATCAGCCATAGAGGAGCGCAATACACCGTCAGCGTTGAGCCTTCCCGTACGCCGGCCATGGGCTGGGTCGAGACCTCCTGGGAAGATGCACAGCCCACGCGCAACCGCATGGACACCCAGGACCGATAGTGGCACGCAGCTTGCTAGTATCTAATCGAAACCTAGCAAGTGCGACAGTTCGCGACTTGAGACAAATCAACAGCAAATAAAGCAGCCACCGCCTGGGACACGCAAGCACCGGCACCGGCGAGACTTTTATTAACAAGATTTGACTCCCAAGCATGAACATCGGCTTCGCCGGGTTTCTTCTTTTTCTCGACGAAACGTCCATTCTCGCCAGACAGCCTCCAAAAATCCATTTTTCCCAGACAACGCGAACCGCTTTCGATTGTACCGCCCTTGCCAGATTCGAGGTTCGGTATTATTGATGGACCATCGTAATTACGAAACTAATTTGCATCCGGAGGATACAATGAGTCGATTCCAGACCGTTTCCATGCCCAGACAGCGCACCGAGGTCCTCAACGCCTTCATGCGCGGGGTCTATCAGTGGATGGCCCTCGGCCTGGCCCTGACCGCTGTCGTGGCCTTCTTCACCGCCTCCAGCCCGGCCATGCTCGAGGCCCTGTTCAGCAACCGGATCATGGGCTTTGTGGTCATGCTCGCGCCCTTTGGCCTGGTCATTTACCTGTCCGCCAAAATCAACACGATGTCCGCGCAAATGGCCACGGGCATGTTCATGGTCTACAGCGGGCTGATGGGCCTGTCCCTGTCCACGGTGCTCATCGTCTACACCGGCCAGAGCGTGTTCAGCGCCTTCGTCACCGCGGCGGGCATGTTCGGTGCCATGAGCGTCTACGGCATGGTCACCAAGAAGGACCTGACCTCCTGGGGCAGCTTCCTGTTCATGGGCCTGATCGGCATCATCATCGCCAGCGTGGTCAACATCTTCCTGGCCTCCAGCCAGATGAACTTCATCATCTCCTTCTTGGGAGTGATCATCTTCACCGGCTTGACCGCCTACGACACCCAGAAGCTGAAGGTCATGGGCGAGACCGCCCCGGCCAATGACGCCACCGCCGTACGTCGCGGCGTCATCCTGGGCGCGCTGACCCTGTATCTGGACTTCATCAACCTGTTCCTGATGCTGCTCAGACTCATGGGCTCCACCAGGGACTAGCCAAAGGACAACCCACGGGGGCGGTTCACCGCCCCCGACTTATTTATGCCGACCGTCACCCCGCTGCAGCGCAAGCTCTTTCCCCTGCTGTACCTGCCCAGCAGGCTCTACGCCATGGCCATGCGCCTGCGACGCCAATGGTACGAATCCGGCGCCCTGATTTCCTACCGACCCGATCGCCCCACCATCAGCATCGGCAACATCTGCTGGGGCGGCACGGGCAAGACCCCGCTCACGGAATGGATCGTCCAGTGGGCCTTGAGCGAAGAGCTGACCCCCGCGGTGCTGACCCGGGGCTACAAGGCCAGCCCTCCTGAATTGCCCTATCTGGTGCACGAACAGTCCACCGCCGACGAGGCCGGGGACGAGCCCCTGCTGTTGGCCCGCTCCTGCCCCGAGGCACTCATTGTAGTGGACCCCAAACGCGCCCGCGCGGCCCGCTGGATCGGCGATCGATCCAAGCCCGACCTCTACCTGCTGGATGACGGATTCCAGCACCTGGGCATCGACAGGCATCTGGATCTTGTGCTGCTGCGCCCCCAGGATCTGACGGACGACTGGAACCGGGTCATCCCCGCAGGCCCCTGGCGTGAGGGCGAGGAGGCCCTGTCCCGGGCAGCGGCCTTCCTGATCAAGGCCCCCCTGGATGAGTTCCGGGCCCTGGAGCCATTCTGCAAGGAACTGCTGGGGCGGTTCAAGGCCCCGGTCTTCCCGTTCACTTTCTCCCCCAAGGGCCTGACCCGCCTGGACCGGCACGAGTCCGCCAGGGGCTTCGGCGACGAGCCCTATCTACTGGTCTCGGGCGTGGGCGAACACGAACAGGTCCGGCTGACCGCGGAAAAACTGTTGGGCCATCCGCCGGTCAAACACCTGCGCTACGACGATCATTACAGCTATCAGGAAGACGACTGGACATTCATCCGCCACCAGGCCGACCGGATGAATGCAGAACGCGTGATCTGCACCGGCAAGGACGCCGTAAAGCTCTCCCGGTTCAAGACCCACAATCTCTGGACCTTCGACCACACCCTGGACTTCGGACCGGGGCTGTTCACCAGCCACAGTTTCCCGGACTGGTGGAGGGCGACCTGGCCGCTGCTCTAAGCGCCCTCCTTGGACCACCGGACCGCCCGCAAGCTTTTCCCGGACCAGGACAGCGCCCTGCACGCACGCCCCCATTCCACTGGCCGGACAGCATCCCGCGCCTCAATCGTACGCACATCCGGTCGGTGAGCCCCCACACGGCCCCATTCTGCAGCCCGGAAGCATCCCGAACCTCCTGGCACAGGGTCGGCGGGACCGCGGCCCCTGTGCGCCGCAGCGGCGCGGGGAAGCCCGCGCAGCGGTGGCGAATGCGTGACATCCGCCAAAACTGGCGGGGAGCCGTATCCATTTTTATAAAACTGATGTAATTTTACAAAAACACAACGCTATCTAACCATATGGAGCCATCATGGCGAACAAGAAGAAGAAAGATAAAACACAGCCGGCCCCGCCGTCTGTTGGCCCCAAGAGTGTGCTGCGCGCCCTGAAAGAGGCCAAGCGCCCCATGCGGCGCACCGAGATCCTGCACGCGCTGGGCGCCTACAAGAAAGACAAGCAGGATCTGAAGGCCACCCTCAAGGTCCTGATGGACGAGGGTAAGATCATCAAGACCCGTGGCGGGTCCTTTGGCCTGACCGAGAGCATGTCCCTGGTGACCGGTGAGTTGCAGGTCCAGCGCTCGGGGGTGGGTTTCATCCTGCCCGAGGACAAAGACCGCCGCGACATCTTCGTCAACCGCAGCAACTTCGGCGATGCCTGGCACGGCGACAAGGTCGTGGTGGCCATGATGCCCGCACCCCGCGCCAAGGGCAGGGACATGAGCCCCGAGGGCCGGGTGGTGCGCGTGCTGGAGCGCAAGAACAAGATGCTGCCCGTGCGCATTGAGCGCAAACTGGGGCCGAATCTCTACCTCTCGCGGCCCACGGACCCGCGCCTGGACTTCGGCATCATGACCGACACCAGTCCCCTGGACACCCAGCCCGCCAGCGGCGAGATCCTCTATGTGGAGCCCGGCGAGAAGCTGGACAACAGACTCTGGGCAGGCAAGGCCAGCGAGATCCTGGGCAACGAGGAAGACGTCAGCGTGCAGGAACAGCTGGTCAAGGCCGCCCACGGCGTTCCCATCCGCTTCCCCAACGACGCCTTGCACGAGGCCGACAGCCTCCCCGCCGAGCCGAACCAGGCGGATTTCGAGGGACGCAAGGACCTGCGCAATCTGCCCTTGGTGACCATCGACGGGGCCAAGGCCCGCGACTTCGACGACGCTGTGCACGTGCGCCGCGAGGGCGACGGCTGGCGGCTGACCGTGGCCATCGCCGATGTCTCGCACTACGTCAGACCCGGCAGCGCCCTGGACCTGGAAGCCCAGAAACGCGGCAACTCCTATTATTTCCCGCAATCCGTGGAGCCCATGTTCCCCGAGGCCCTGTCCAACGGGCTGTGCAGCCTGAACCCGGACGTACCGCGTCTGGCCATGGTGGCCGAAATCTCCTTCGGCCCGGACGGGCGCTACCATGACGAGGACTACTATGCCGCGGTGATCAAGAGCCACAAGCGCCTGACCTACATGCAGGTCCACCGCGCCCTGGAAAAGGACGATCCCAAGGACCAGGAATTCATCGGCCCCAAGCTGATGCCCATGCTGCGCGATGCCGAGGCCCTGGCCCGGGTGCTGCATTCAATCCGCGCAAGCCGCGGCTCCCTGGACTTCGACCTGCCCGAGCCCGAAATCCACTTCAACCTCTTGGGCGAGACCACGGACATCCGGCCCAGGACCCGCAATTTCGCGCACCAGATCATCGAGGAATTCATGATCGCGGCCAACGAGTCCGTGGCCCGCAGGCTGACGGAACTGAAGCTGCCCTGCCCGTACCGCATCCACCCCAAGCCGGACTCCGAGAAGCTCGCAGGGGTCTTCAAGCTGTTGTCGCGCACGGGGATCACCCCGGCAGCGCCGCCCAGGGGCACCATCACCCCGGCGGATCTGCAGGACCTGCTGGCCGCGGCCGAAGGCACGGAGCTGGAGTTCATGGCCGGACGGTTGGTGCTGCGCTCCATGATGCAGGCCGTGTATTCGCCCTCGAACGAAGGCCACTTTGGTCTGGCCTCGGACTGTTACTGCCACTTCACCTCACCCATCCGGCGCTACGCGGACCTGCTCGTGCACCGCTCCATGAAAAAATCCATGAAGCTGCATGCCGAGCCCCTGCCCAAACCCGAAACCCTGAGCAAGATCTGCGAGCACATCAGCACCCAGGAACGCGTGGCCATGAAGGCCGAACGCGAGATCATGAAGCGCCTGACCATCCTCTTCCTGACCGACAAGGTGGGTGAGGAATTCACGGGCGTGGTCAACGGGGTCGCGGAATATGGATTCTGGGTGGAACTGAACGAAGTCATGGCCGAGGGCATGGTGCGGCTGTCCACCATGTCGGACGATTACTACCACTTCATCCCCGAACGTCAGGAAATCGTTGGCGAACGCACGGGGAAACGCTTCCACCTGGGGCAGACCGTCAAGGTCCAGCTCTACAGCGTCAGCCTCGCCCGACTGGAGGTTGACCTGGAACTTCTGTCCTGACCCTCTGAAATGATATGAAGACATTGGCCCCGGCTCCCAGCCGGGGCTTTTTGTTTCTACTTTGTGAATTTGATCACATAACTGGAACATGATCTTTAGAGGCCCGGCTGCGCTCAGACACGTTAATAATCCCGTCCCACAAGGACTTTCAGGAATTTTCAGCCATTTCTTTTAGGCCATCCGCAGGAAAAAGCCGAAAACAACAACTAACTACTTAGAATATAGTAATAATACACCGTGCAATAAACCCAAATGCCCCCTGTTGCCAAGTCATGTGAAATTTAGTACATGAGAGTTAGCGGCGCCTGAATGGCGGTGACACACAGCACAGGAGCACCCCCATGATCCAGATCATCAAGAATATCCCCGCGTTGATTGCTCTGAACATTCTGGCACTCATCAACGGCTTTGCCGGTGGCATCTTCGACTCCTACTTCGAGGCCCAAACCGACAACGTCACCCGGCCCGCCAGCTTCTAACAAGCCCAGCGGCCAAGCACCTCCGGCCCGGCGTGCACCTGCGCACCGGGCTCCTTTTTTTGATTCGCCCAATGAATGGCCCCGAAAAGGGATGATGGAGACGAGCCTGCCAACGGGTTGAACACCCTGAGACGGCTGTGCAAAAACAGTCGAATGCGCGACGCAAAAAAATCAAGCCCTCAGGCATCATTGAATGCCTGAGGGCTTGGATCATTCGCAGCAACGATTTAGGCGGATATTAATCAGCAGCAGCCGCAGGCGGCAAGATGGTCATGCCCCGCAGCTTATGCAGTAGCAGGCCGTCGGGCCGGTCCAAGTCGCCCAGTTCCGAGCCGGGGGTCAGCGTGGTGATCACCGTGGCCCCGATGAAGTGGCGGCCCTCGCGGCCCCAGGCCTTGGTCTTCACGCCCCAGGTGGTGTGCAGGATCATGGGCTGGCCCTCGTACTCCCCGATGTAGAGCATGATGTGCCCTGGCTTCCAGAGCAGGGTCTGCCAGGGGCGACCCAGGGTCACAATGCGCTCGGCCTTGGCCCTGTCGGACAGACCCTCCAGGGACTGATAGCGCCCAGCCTTGGCCTGTTGCGAGGAATTGCGGGGCAGAGCCACACCCAGGGCCGTGAACAGGTCCTGGACCATGGACGAGCAGTCGCGGTGGCCGTACATCCCGCCCCAGCCATAGGGCTGGCCCATCAGGTCCCGGCTGAGCAGCGCGAGATTGGCCGGGGTCGATGCCAGAGGAAACTCGGCGGCTGCACCCTGCGGGACCGAAGAACTCGCCAGCACGGCGCGGCCCAGGGAATCGCGGACCCCGATCAGAACCTGGAAAGCCCCGTCCTCACGGCCGATAAGCGGCAGCAACATACCCACCCGGCCCTCAAAACGGAACTGGCCGAAGTCGCCCGCCAGGGGCACGCGGTCCGCCGTGAAGGTCAACAACTCGGACTGCTCAAAGCTCGCGACGAATTCCTCGTCCACCAGGGCGATATCGCTCACGGGCACCCAGCCATAGGCAAAGCGCGATTCGCACAGGGCCCAGGCCCCGTCGGCCGAGTAGTGGGAGACGAACAGCGGAGTCTGTGCCCAAACCGCCGAATTCTGGAGGTAATCGAAGGGATAGCCCTCCCCGGCCTCATAAAAATTCAGGAATGCGGGCTCGGCAGTGGGCAGCACGCGCATGGAGGTATTGACCACGCTCACGGCCCGCAGCCGCGCGTTGGGGTAGCTGTCCAGCGACGACTGTCGGCGCTGCCCTTCCAGCCAGGCCGTGGGCCGCAACTGACGGGTCTCGCCATACATCAGGGCCGAATCGTAGCTCGCCAGGCCTGCAAAGACCTTGGCGCTGTCATAGACGGGCCAGGAGCGATGCCAGGGCGAAAAATGGGCCGCCAGGAACTGCCGAGCCAGGGCCTGCGCCTGCTCCGGAGCGATCAGCGGCTGCCCTGCCGTGGCCGGGTCCAGATAGGCTGCGGGGTCCTGGGGCAATTCCAGCAGGTCGCGAATGGGGCCCTGCTTGGCCGGGCCCGCGGCGCAGCCAATCAGCAGCGAACACAGCAGGGCCATCATCAAAGCGGCCCCGGCCAGACGCCGCCCCTGCGGATTCATGTTGGTATGACTCATGCCACCGGTTCTACGTCGACCGTCCTGAAATGGCAACCGGGCGCTTTGCAAACGAGGCGCGAGGGATTATAGCAAGCCCATGCACATTGCCGGTTCCAGACACGACACCATTGCGGCCATCGCCACCCCGCCGGGCAGCGGCGGCGTGGGCATCATCCGGGCCAGCGGGCCGGACGCCCGAGCCATCGGCCAGCGCCTGTTCAGCTCCGCGCACGCGGAGTTCAACGGGTTCAAACCCTACCGCCTGCACCACGGCTGGATCGCGGATGAACGCGGCAAGCGCCTGGACGAGGCCCTGGTGGCCTTCATGCCAGGCCCGGGATCGTACACCGGCGAAGACGTGGTGGAATTCAACTGTCACGGCGGCCCAGCCGTGCTCCAGGCCGTGCTCGCGGCCGTGCTCACGGCCGGGGCGCGCACCGCGAACCCCGGTGAGTTCACCTACCGCGCCTTCATGAACGGACGCCTGGACCTGACCCAGGCCGAGGCCGTGGCCGAGACCATCGCCGCCCCCACCCGCGCCGGGCTGACCCTGGCCCAGGCCAAGCTCGACGGCGCCCTGGGCAGGCAGATCACCACGCTACGCGGCCAACTGGAAAACCTGAGGATCAAGCTTTGCGTGGCCGTGGACTTTCCCGAAGAAGAGGTCGAATGCCTAAGCCCCGAGGAATTCCTGGACGGGGTCGCTGCCGTGCGCGCTGGACTGGCCGTCCTGTTGGGCAACTATGAACGCAACCGCTGCTGGCGCGAAGGGGCGTTGACCGTCCTGGCCGGGCAGGTCAATGCCGGCAAGTCCAGCCTGATGAACGCACTCCTGGGCCGCGAACGGGCCATCGTGACCGATATCCCCGGCACCACCCGCGACTATCTGGAGGAGGCCCTGAATCTGGAGGGGCTGCCCGTGCGCCTGGTGGACACAGCCGGGCTGCGCGAGACCGAGGACGTCGTGGAACGAGCCGGGCTGGAGCGCTCTCGGGCCTTGGCCGCACAGGCTAACCTGGTGCTGCTGGTGGTGGACCGCCAGCGCGCCCTGGCCGCGGACGACGTGGCCCTGGCCCAGGACATCGGCCCTGCCAAGACCCTGGTGGTGCTCAACAAGACGGACCTGTCCGCCCAGCCGATACCGCTTTCGGGATCCACCCCTGTGGCCCAAGAGCTGAAGACCTCCTCTGAAGCCCCCTTTCCCATGGACACGGGTTGGTTCGCTGCGGCCGGATTCGAGACCCTGGCCATCTCGGCCAAGACCGGCCAGGGGTTAGACGCCCTATGCAATCGCATCCGCGAACGCATCGTGGGCAGCGGGACCGAACCCGACGCCGGGGAACTGGTGCCCAACCTGCGCCAGTCCCAGGCCCTGTCCAGCGCCCTGGAAGAATTGCAGGCCCTGGAGACCGATATCCAGGCCAGACTGCCCTACGACCTGCTCGGGGTGCGCCTGGAAACGGCGTGTTCCATCCTCTCGGAAATCACGGGCGAAATCGCCCCCGCGAGCGTGCTGGAGGCCGTGTTCGGCCGGTTCTGCATCGGGAAATAGGCCCGCCAGGACAGGGGGCCAGGGCTGACCGCCCTAGATTTGCAGCGGACGCGGGGCCTGGGACTTGTGCGGGAGATGAACCCGACATTCCAGGTCCGGGGCGATCTGGGACGCACTGTTGGCCTGGATAAACGAATTCAGATTCCTGCTGATCAGATCCAGCTGTTTGGGACTGGTCACGCAGAAGACCTCTCCCCAGTTGGTTCCGTACAGCAGGACCACGTCACGGATGTCCTTGACATCGCGATCCGTGGCGAAGTTGATCACCACCAGCGCCCGCACCACCTCCTCATCCCGCAGGGTCTCTTCGATCTCGGCTTCGAAGACCTGCTTGGGCGCGAAGAATTCTGCCAGTTCATCAAACAGAACGCGCAGGTCAGGGGTGGAGATGGGTGCCTGCAGGTTCGTGCCCTGGAACTGCATCCCTCCCTCGTACAGCTGGTTGGCCACCAGCCAGGCCAACAACTCCACAGGATTCTTGGTGCGGTGCAGATCCTCGAAGGGGACCTTCTTGCCCTTGCCAGCCACGGGTTCGCCCTTGGCCGCCCACAACCTGGGGGTCCCGGACTGCCCCTGGCACTCGATTTCCAGCGACTGGAAAAGCCGCCGGGGCGAATCCATGAACGGGATGTGCAGAATCTTGCCGGGCTTTTTGTCGAAATGCCCGAAGATCTTGCGCCCCAACTTGGTCAGGTCCTGATCGCTGATCCGGACCTCCGTATCCAGTCCATCCGCGCCCTTGCTGATCTGCTCGTAGGTCCTGAACATATACCGGGCCACCATCTGGCCCAACTCGTTCAGGTCCGCAAAGGTTTCCGCATTCCAGGCCCCGGCCTTGCCCTCCTTGGGCATACTGCTACGCTCATTCACGCAGTAGGGATAAAAATACTCCAGCCAGCTGGTGCCGAGCATCTCCGTCAGCCGCCCCGTGGTCCTGCCCAGGGAGGAGAATCCCGTCTTCTGCTCAAAGGCCATGCGCATCAGTTCCCGGGCTTCTTTGTTGCCGGTTTCCTGGTAGTGCCCCTCCACCTCGCTGAACAAGACGGCGTAGGGGTCGACACTCCAGAAATCGTACCGCCCGGCCTGGATGTTGCGATTCAGGCGGTTGCACAGCAACACGTCGGCGCTGCCGCCCGCAATGTACTTGTCCAGCAGGGCAAATTTCATGATGGACTTGAAGGGGCTCTTCAAGGCCTTGACGATCTGCCACAGGGAGGCCCCGAAGAATTCATCCCGCGGGACCCGGCTCATGGCTCCCAGGTCCACAACGTCGTCCAGGGGCAGGGTCTTGGCCGAGGCAATGCGGGCCAGCCCCTTGGCGTAGGCCGCGTCGCCGATGTCGGGCGCCAAGAGCCACCAGGCCAGCTTCTTGCCCCCCAGCAGCACTGCCGTGCGGTAGAACTCCTCCTTGAGCAGCAGGGCCTGGCTGGACCCGGCACTCTCCTTGTCGCTGAATCCAAAATTGTTCTCACGCACCTTGGCCATGTCCATGACGAAGAAATGCAGTTCCAGACCGTATTCACTGTCGACCCAGCGTTCGATGGCCGCGAGCTTGTCCTTGAATCCCCGGACCTCATCCGGGTCCACCCCGGTCTCGTCAAAGCAGACCCACATGTCGATGTCCGAATTGCGGGTCTGGGCGATGGTGCCCACGCTGCCGATGGAATAGAAGGCCTCCACGCGGATGGCTGGCGCGGGCTGTTCGTCCGGAGAGGGGGCGTGATAGCTGCCAACGAAATGCTCTTCAAGATTTTTCAGGACCGAGTAGCCCGGAGTCCAGCCCTGGATGATGCACGCCGCTGCGGGCTTGGACTGGCCTGCGTCGCGGATGACACCAGCCTGCACCAATCCCGGCAGCATGGACAGAACCCCTGCGGCCTCGTCCCCAAGCTTGCCGGCGCACCAGTCCAAACGGCGGCGGTTGGCGGCCAGGGCCAGCCGCCTGTGCCTGGCCAAATCCCGTTCTTCCAGCCAGTCCCGTACGATCCCAAGCATGGTCACCTGGGCCTCGTCGCCGGCCAGCACGCCCTCCACGGCAACGGGTCGCTCCTTGGCCGTCACGCCGACGGCCAGGGCCTGGGCCGAGCGTTCGGCCTCCAGCAGCAGGCCCGGTTCGTCGCTCAACAGGCCGGTCAGGGCACAGGCCCGATACACGCAGCCCCGGGCCACGGCGTTCATGATCCGCGAGTCTGAGGCGAACAGATGCCGGAACAGACAGTCCGTGAACTCCACACCGTCAAAGTCCGCCCGCTCCAGTATGGCATAGGAATAATCCACCCGCGTGAACAGACAGGAGCGCACCGTGGCCCCCTCCAGACGCGCGCCCCACAGCGACGCGTCCTCAAAACGACAGCCTTCCAATGTCAAGCCAGTGGTCGAGATCCCGTCCAAAGAGGTCATGGTCAGGGAACAACGCACCAGACGCACCCCGTCCCAGGCGCAATCCGAGAACCGGCAGCCCGAAAAATCGCACTCCTCAAACAGCGTATCCTTCAACCGCGAGGCCGACAGGTCCACCCCGGCGAGACGGCACTTCACGAAGCGAGCGCCCTCCAACCTGGACTGGCGCAGGTCCAGCGCGCCCAGGGTGCAACCCGAAAATACCGTCCTGCCAAGGTCCTTGCCCCTGGCTTCGGCGTCCTTGATGATCTTGCCCTGGGCATGGGCTCCGGGTCCAAGGGTGTCCAGAAAGGCCTGTCCCGCCGAAAAACCCGCCGTGGAATCGCCACCGATGATCTTCTTGACCTTGCCCAACAGGGACTGCGGCTGGTCGGGGGCCGTGCGGTAGGGGGCCGGTTCCTGCGGCGTGAACAGGGGCCGATGCAGCGCCCGCTTGCGGCCTTTGACATGCCCGGCCATGGCCACCGCCAAGGCCCCTCCCACAAGCTTCAGAGCCTCTTGCAGCCAGGTCGGTTCCAGCCGCGCCAGGCAGAGCAGCAGGGCTGCCAGGACCTCGGACCGAGCCTGTGCAGGCAATGCCTTGGAGAAACGGGCGAATTCCTGCGCTGGCAGCATCAGGGCCACGCCCAGCAACCCGGCCCGGATCGCGGGAGTGGCGGCGTAGATCATGGCCAGCACCTTGGCAGCCTGGGGCGAACCGAGCCGCACCAAGGCCCGAGCCGCAGCGAGCCTGACCTGGGGGTCCTTGTGTTTCAGGAACAGCAACGCTGCCTTGACGGTGCGGCCCCCAGGATCGCTCCAGGACGGCTCCACCAGATCGAAGATGGCGGGCAGATTCTCGGGCCCCGCGAACTTCAACAGGCGCAGGATATTGCCCGTCAACGGGGGCCAGTCCAGGCGCGAAGCCGTATCCGCCATGTAGCGGGCCTGCTCGGCATCCAGATCCAGGCAGAGCAATTCCTGCAACCAGAACCCGAACCGTCCGTGCAGCATCTCGCGCTGCACGGCAAAAGCCGGGCGTTCGCCCCCCTGCGCCAGACCGTCCAGGAACAGCAACGCTTCCTCGGGGTCATCGCCTTGCAGTTCGTGCACCTTCTCCGTGGCCCAAGCCAGATCCTGAGGCCGGACGGCACGGGGGGTGGCCAGAAAACGGTTGACCACCGCCAGCTGTCGATGGGCGGGCAACCTCTCCTGCGCCAGACGCAGGCTCTCTGCCGTCAGCTTGTTGGAACCGACAAACGAGGCACACAAGATCTCACCCAGGGCACCCTGTCCGGCCAGTTCCGAAAACAGCTTGCGGACGATGGCGTTGTCTCCGGACGAGGCCACCAGCTCAGCCATGAGGTAACACAGTCGCGAACCCAATCGGGCCGACTCCGGGGTGCCGTCTTCCAACTCATGGCCAAAGGACAGGGCCTGCTCCACGATCTCGCCCAGCACACCAAAGGCATCCGTGGGCAGATGCATGGCGCGCCACAGCTGGTCCAGGACCTGCGTCAGAGGGGAGGCGGAAGAAGGTTTGACCACGGGCGGATTCCTTGCAGCGGTTTGGGGAGGGCAGGTGCGCACGGTGCGGGGCGACTGCCGCTAGGCACCGTCACCCACGGCCTCGGCGTAGTAATTGATCGTGCGGCTCGGACTCAAATAGGAGTAAACATCGCGGGGCAGTTCCTCGGGGCGGAAGGTCTCGGTGACGTTCAACTCCTCTTCCAGCACCAGATCCACCAGCAACGCCTCATCCTTGGGGATTTCCGGGTGGTACATGAGCACCGTGGGCCGGGAGGCCTGCTCCGGATTGACGGCCGTGACCATCCCGAACTGGCCATTGGACAGCTTGACCACGGTGCCCGGCGGGTAGACGCCCATGTTGCGGATGAAGATGGCCAGAATCCTGGAGTCCATCTTGCTGCGCATGCTGGCGTACAGGGTCTTCAGGGCCTGGTGCGGCGTGGACTGGGTCTCGGACCGGTAATCGTTGATCAAATTGTCGTAGCGGTTGACCACGGTCACCACCCGCGCCAGCGGAGAAATGGCCTCGCCCTTCAGACCCTTGGGATAGCCGGACCCATCCAGCAATTCATGATGCTGCAACACGGCCTGGGTCGCCAGCTTGGGGAACCGGGCAAACCCGTTCACCAGCCGCGCCCCGATCAAAGGATGTTCCTTGATGTACTTCTCGGCGGCCCTGGCCAGGGTGGTCGCCCCCATACCGCCCACGGCCTGCATGGGCACACGGCCCTTGCCGATGTCGTGGAACATGGCCCCCAGACCCAGGGCATGCATGACCTCGCTCTTGAGGCCCAGTGCCTTGCCCACCATCATCGCGAGCACGGTCACGTTCAGGGCGTGGTAATGCTTGGCCTCTTCGCTGGGCTTGGAACTCATGAGATTGATCATGGTGTCGCGCTCGGACAGGAAGGTCTCCACCAGGGTCTGCACGAGGCTGGAGGCCTCCTCGGCCGCCTCATCGGAATGGCCCGAGGCCCGGCGCAGGATGGTGACCACGCTGCTCATGGTCGTGTCGTAGCGTTTTTCCACCTTGCGGAAGCGCTGACGGCGCTCCTTGTTGCGTTCGATGGTCTCGCGTTTGAGCCCCAGCAACTGCACAGAGACCGGAGTCTTCTGCCCCGTCTTGGCCTCTGGGGACCGACCCTTGGACACATTGCCAGAGCCACCGGCTGCCGCATCCGCGTTGCTGGTAGGCGCACCGCCCGAACGTTTGTTCCTGGGCGGCAAGGGCATGCGGTCCGATTTTTCCAGGACGCAGATCACGTGCTCCAGCCCCAGGCCCTGCACGGTCTTGAGCTGCTTCTCGGTCTTGATCTTGAATTCGGACTTGCGAAACGGATTCTGCCCGTCTTCAAGCTCAAGGCGTATGAACAGCCCGATCACGAGCTGCTCCACGTGGATGGGATATTCCGTCTGCTCCATAATGGGTCCTGACCGGCCACAGCCCCGGCTTGCGGGGCCTAAACAAGGTAGTTGTGCTAATCTAATGACCTACGTTGCAGTTTCCGGCGTGTCAATACTACCCCGGTACACGCCGGGACCTCAGGCCGCGTCCCGGCCATTGGCCGCTTGCTCTGCGACCCCGCCTGAGGCCCGGCCTGAGGCCTGTTCATAGGTCTGACCCCACTCGCACATCGTACGCATCACCGGCATCACGCTGTTGCCCAGTTCGGTCAGGGAGTATTCCACCTTGGGCGGCACCTGGGGGTAGACCTCGCGATGCACCAGCCCGTCGGCCTCCAGTTCCCTGAGTTGCTGGGTGAGCATTTTCTGGGTGATGTTGGGCATAGCCTTCTTGAGTTCCCCGAAACGCCGGGTCCCATCCGTGAACAGATACCACAGGATGATCGGCTTCCACTTGCCGCCGATGACCTGCAGCGTGAGTTCCACCGTGCAGTAGTATTCCTTGTCGCCGCAGCGTTTGAGTCCGCATCCCATCTGCACTTCTCCTTTGGCCCCTGAAGGGGTATTGTTGGGCGGCAGGGCCCACGGGCCCATTAGTACCCCGAAGGTAACTACATGATCAAAAGGTGCCTACTTGCGATTCTATCTGTATGGCGTACAACAAACCCCATCGGACAGGCAACCCAAACACACGGGAGAACCCAAATGGATATCCTTGAAGCCATTCATACCCGTCGCAGCATCCGCAAATTCACGGACCAGCCCGTCGATAAGGAGCTTGTGACCCAGCTGCTGCAGGCGGCCATGGCCGCCCCCAGCGCGGGCAACGCCCAGCCCTGGCACTTCGTGGTCATCGAGGACCGCCCGACCCTGGACAGGATCCCCGAGTTCCACCCATACGCCGCCATGTGCCGTCAGGCCCCCCTGGCCATCCTGGTCTGCGGCGATCCGACCCTGGAAAAATACCCCGGATTCTGGGTCCAGGACTGCTCCGCCGCGGTGCAGAACCTGCTGCTTGCCGCCCGCGGCCTGGGGCTTGGTGCCGTCTGGACGGGCATCCATCCCGATCAGCCCCGCAGCACAGGCATGCGCAACCTGCTGAACCTGCCCGAGCATATCCAGCCCCTGGCTCTGATCCCCGTTGGCCACCCGGACCAGCCCTCTGCCGCGGTTGACCGCTTCCAACCCACACGCATCCACCACGACCGCTGGTAAGGGAGTCTATATGTCTCAAGTCGCCGTCACCGCCCTACTGACCATCACGCCCGGCCTGGAGGCAGAGTTCGAGGCCCTGCTCGCCCCCCTGGTCACCGCCACCCGCGCCGAACAGGGCTGCCTGCGCTACGAGCCGCACCGCACCGAAGAGATCGGCCGCTACTGCATCCTGGAACAGTGGCAGAGCCAGGAACATCTGGACCGGCACCTGGACAGCGAACACATCGCCACCTTCCGCCAGGCCTCGGCCAAGAGCTTAGGCGCCGCCGAGATCACGGTCTGGCGGGCCTTCGACCCTGCCTGACCCCGGGTTCGATCTCCGGGACCCGACCCCGAGCCCCGGGCTACGCTGCACTCCGCCGCCGGGCTCGCCTCTGCCGGCCACCACGCCGAACAGTTGACAGAAGCCACGGATTGGGCTCTCTCGTGAGAGCGGTCCCGACCCGCTGATCTGCAATCAACACCGAACCAAAGGATACATGCCCCATGCCCACCCCCTTCGAACCCGTCCGCATCGGCTCGCTGGAACTCACCAACCGTTTCGTGCGCTCCGCCACCTGGGAAGGCATGGCCGCTGAAGACGGCTCTTCCAGCACAAAGCTGAACGCCCTGATGGGCCATCTGGCCAAGAACGAGATCGGGCTGATCATCACCGGCCACGCCTATGTCTCGCCCGAGGGCCAGGCCGGGCCCTGGCAACTGGGCATCCACAGCGACGCAATGCTCCCGGGACTTACGGAAATGACCGCCAAGGTCCATCAGGCCGGAGGCAAGATCTGTTGCCAGCTGGCCCACGCCGGCAATCGCGGCGCACGGGCCCTGACCAATCTTGAGCCCTGGGGCCCCTCGGTCCAGGATTTCAAGGGCAAGGCCCGCGACTGCCGCGCCATGACGGCGGACGATATCCAGACCCTGATCCAGGCCTTTGCCGCCGCTGCTGCCCGCGCCAAAAAAGCCGGGTTCGACGCCGTACAAATCCACTCGGCCCACGGCTATCTGCTCGGGCAGTTCCTGTCCCCATTCTACAACCTGCGCCAGGACCAGTACGGGGGCAACCGCGAGAACCGCGAACGCCTGGTCATGGATGTCTACGCCGCTGTGCGCCAAGCCGTGGGTCCTGACTATCCGGTGCTCATCAAGCTCAACGCCCACGACTACATGCTCTATACGGAGAACTCCTACACCCCCGAGGACATGCTCTCCATCTGCGCCCGACTGAGCGCGGCGGGCATCGACGCCGTGGAGATGTCCGGAGGCACCATCGACTCGCGCCAGAACATCCCCTCGCGCATGGGCATCATCAAGTTCGACCGCGAGGGATTTCACCGCAAGGCCGCCTTGATGTACAAGGAGCAGATCAAGGACACCCCGCTGATGCTGGTGGGCGGTATCCGCTCCATCGAAAAGGCCGAGTCCTTCATCAAGGACGGCATCTGCGACTTCATCTCCCTCTGCCGCCCCCTGATCCGCGAGCCAAACCTCATCAAGCGCTGGAAGGACGGCGACCGGGCCAAGGCCGAGTGCATGTCCGACAACCTGTGCTACAAGCCGGCGCGCGCAGGCGAGGGCCTGTACTGCCTGCTCAAGAAGATGCAGCTGGAAAACAAGAAAGAAAAATAGGGCCGACTCCCAAGACCACTTTACATGCCCCCCCGGCTTCGGCCAGGGGGGTTTTTGTCTGGCCCGCCCCCCTTGACTGTCCCGCCCACGGTCCTATCTATGCGCCACGACAATGCTTAAAGGAGGTCTTCCATGGCAGCGAAAGAACAAAAGAAACAATTCAAGGCTGAGATCAAGCAGCTCTTGGACATCATCACTCACTCCATCTACACCAATCACGAGATCTTCCTGCGGGAGCTCGTGTCCAACGCCTCAGACGCCCTGGACAAGCTGCGCTTTTTGACCGCGGGCGGACAGGCCGTGGCCGATGCCGACGCCCCCCTGGAGATTCGCATCAGCGCGGACAAGGACGCCGGGATGCTGACCATTGAGGACAGTGGCCTGGGCATGACCGCCGACGAACTGGTGACCAACATCGGCACCATCGCTCACTCCGGCTCAGCCCAGTTCATGAAGGAGGCCAAGGCCTCCGGCGAAAGCCTGGACAACATCATCGGACGCTTCGGCGTGGGCTTCTATTCCGTGTTTATGGTGGCGGACAAGGTGACCATCACCACCCGTTCGGCCACCCCCGAAGCCGCCCCCGTATCCTGGACCTCCAGCGGCACGGGCTCCTACACCATGCAGGAGCTGGAAGCCGACGCCCCCCGCGGCACCAGGATCGAGATCCACCTGAAGGACGAGGCCAAGAAATTCGCCGAAGAACGGACCATCAAGGACATCCTGCGCCGCCACTCCAATTTCATCAATTTCCCGATCCTGGTGGCGGGTGAACAGGTCAACACCCAGCCCGCGCTGTGGCGCGAACCCAAGTTCAAGATCAAAAAGGAACAGTACGACGAGTTCTATTCCTTCCTGACCCTGGACCAGACCCCGCCCTTGGAAACCCTGCACATCGCCGTGGACGCGCCCGTGCAGTTCACCAGCCTGGTCTTCATCCCGGCCAACTCCTCCAGTGGGCTGTTCGACAACCCGGACAACTACGGCCTGGACCTGTACGTGCGCCGGGTGCTCATCGAGCGCAAGCACAAGGACCTGATCCCCGAATACCTGGGCTTCGCCCGAGGACTGGTGGACACCGAGGACCTGCCGCTGAACCTCTCGCGCGAGACCCTGCAACAGAACCTGTTGGTGGACAAGATCAAGACCACCATCACCAAGCAGGTCCTGGCGCAACTGGCCAAGCTGGCCGAGGACAAGGAGCGTTACGCCGAGTTCTGGAAGAACCACTTCAAGGTCTTCAAGCTCGGCTACTCCGACTTCATCAACCGCGACAAATTCGCTGAATTGCTGCGCTTCAACTCCTCGGCAGACGAGGACCAAAAGGGTCTGAACTCCCTGGCCGAATACGTGGCGCGCATGAAGGACGGCCAGAAGGCCATCTACTACGTCTCCGGCCCCAGCCGCGAGGCCGTGCGCCTGGACCCGCACCTGGAGATCTTCACCCAGCGCGGGCTTGAGGTCCTGTATCTCTATGAGCCCATCGACGAATTCATCATGGATTCCCTGCGCAGCTACAAGGACTTCGACCTGGTGGCCGCCGAACAGGCCGACATCGGGGAACTGGAGAAATTCGAGTCCCTGGACAAGGACGAGGCCCAGCCCGAAGCCCTGAGCGAAGAGGATTCCAAGACCTTCGAGGACATGCTGCTGACCATCAAGGAGCTGCTGGGCGAACGCGTGGAAGACGTGCGCGAGTCCAAGCGCCTCAAGGGCAGCGCCGCCTGCATGGTCACCCCCGACGGGGCCATGTCCTCCCAGATGCAAAAATACATGCAGCTCATGACCAAGGACACCTCGCCCCCGGTGCGGGTCATGGAGCTGAACCGCGACCATCCGCTGACGCGCAACCTGCTGCGCATCTTCAAGCACGACCAGGGCGACGGCTTCCTGAAGACCAGTGTGGAGCAGCTGTATGAGTCCGCCCTGCTGCTGGACGGTTATTTGAACGACCCCCATGCCCTGGTGGGCCGCATCAACGCCCTGCTGGAGCAAGCCTCCGGGTGGTATGCGGAGATCAAAAAAGCCTAGTCAGATCGCCCCAGCCCGCACGATTGCGGCGTTGCTTCGGGCCTGACACTCGTACGGGCTGAGACGATCTGTAGCTTGGGGCGGTGAAAAGCGTTCGTCTGCGGCGTTGCTGCGAGCGATTCAGCCCCTCGCGTATGTCTGAATACGCTTCGGGCCTGAGTCGCCCTTGCGCCTAGCATCCCGCCGTTTTTTGACCGCCCCGGTTTCGTCTGAGTCAAGTTCACGCAAAGACGGAAAGCCCCCGTTTGGAAATTCCAAGCGGGGGCTTCATATCGTAAAAGGATGTATTATGCCTTTCTCGCGATGGCTCAAATGGTGTCGGAAGCCAGGAGCAAAAAAGAATCGACCTCGACGCGTATCTGGACATACGTGAGAGGTCGATTCATTTGCGGCGACACCGCAGACGACATCATTTCAGCCGTCGCCCCCCCCTAGATATCACCATTGTCCCTGATCTTGACATCTTCGTATGGAGAGAGACGCTTGCGATACCATTCCAGCTTGGCGTGCTCCATGGCCGAGGAGCACATGGACAGCTTCTCGTAGGACGGGCCGATGCGCTCGATGATCAGGGTCGAGAGCTTGTAGATGCAGTAGTTCAGCTCGCCCTGATTGCCGACCTCGGCGGCCAGCTGAGCCAGGGCCTCGTCAAAGACCTCGCGGCGGTCCTGGGTGATATAGGGCATGGATGCCTCCGGACGGCTAAAGGGTGTGGACGGTCAACGTGTCAGCAGGCACGGCCTGGCGCGCCAGGTCCAGCAGATGCGCATGATGGGTGAAGAACACCACCTGGGTCCGCCCGGCCAGTTCGGCCAGTGCCGCCAGCGTGGCGCGGGAGCGATCGTCGTCGAAATTCACCAGGATGTCGTCCACGATGAACGGCATGGGCGGATGGTTGTCCAGGTAGCGGTGCAGCCCGGCCAGCCTGAGGGCCAGGTACAGCTGATCGCGGGTGCCGTCGCTCATGGCCGCCGCGCCCAGACGTTCGCCATTGGCACGTGCGCCGAGCAACACGGGCTCACCCTTGGCGTCGAAATCCACCTCCAGCCCGCTGAAATTCCCGAGGGTCAGGGCCTTGAACAGCAGGCTGGCGCGATCCAGGACCGGTCCTTGGTTGTCCCGGCGGTAGCGTTCCACCTCGCGGGCCACCACGGCCGCAGCCAGGCGCAAGCGCACCAGGCGGTCCACCCCGGTCTGAATCTCGGCGGCCAACCCCTGGGCCTCCTGGGCCTTGTCTGCGGCCAGGGAAGTGCCATCCAGGTCGGCCAGCTGTTTCTTCAGCCCGCCCAGTTCCTGCAGCAGGGTCTCGCGCTCGGCGCTGCGGGCCGCGATGTCCGCGCCCAGGCGGGCGATGTCCGCGGCTGCGGCATCTGGGTCCTGCTCCATGGCCTGGAGCGCAAATTCATTCAGTTCCTGACCGCCGCACAGGGCCAGCAGACGTTCTTCGGCGAGGGTCAACGCATGCTCGGCCTCGGCCCTGCGCCGTGCGCTGACCTCGGCCTGTTCCAGGCCCTCGGGGGCGGCACAACCCGCCTCGGCGCACAACAGGCCAAGGGCCTCGCCATGCTCGGCCGCGGCACGCCGGGCCTCCTCCAGAAGATGCTGCTGCCGCTCGCGCTGGGCGAGAATATCCCCATGCTGTTCGGCCGCGGGCTGGACCTCCATCAACAGCCTGAACAGTTCCGTGGCCGCAGCCGCCGGGTCCGGGGCGTCCACCTCCGGGGCCAACGTGCGGCAGGTCATGCGCACTTCGTTGGAATAGGCCTCGTAATCGGCCTGCATGGCCCGCACCCGGGCCTCCAGCTTTTCGGCCTCGTCCAGGGCCGCAAACAGGGAGGACAGTTCATCCAGCACGGCCTGGGCCTCAGCGGGCAACGCCTTGGGCCCAAGCCCCAGGGGAGCGACGGCCTGTGCCCAGGCAGCGGCCCATTCACCCAGGGCGGCAAAGGCCTCCTCGTCCGTGGTCTGGGCCTCGGCCATGGTGCGCTCCAGACCGGCCACGCGTTCGGTCAAGGCCGTCGCCACAAGTCGTTGTTCCGTGTGACGTTCCAGGACAGCCTGAGCCACCGCCAGCAGGGAGCCCAGTGCGGCGTCATCGTCGGGCGGAGCCTCGCCCATCCGCTCCAGGGCCGCGCGTAGGCCCTGGCCCAGGGTCTTGGCCTCGGCCTCGATGCGTTCTTCCACGGCACGCTGCTCGCGCACGAGCTCAAGCATGTCACACAGGCGCTTCCAGCCATTGAGCCAGGACAGCATCTCCGAAGGCCCCGCAGGCTCCACGCCCAAGGGCTCCCACAGCGCCCGCCACTGCACGTTGACGGCCTCGTCCTCTGCCTCCAGGTCGCTCAGACGCTGGCGCTCGGCCTGCAGCTGGCGGCCCTGACGGTCCAACGCGACCTCAAGCTCCGCCCTACGCGCCACCCGGTCCGCATCGCGATACAGGCCATCGGCCACGGCGTCCGAACGCTGCACGCAGAGCTCATAGGCCTGGGGCAGATCATCGGCCTCGGACACGTTCTGTAAAAAGATACTGCGCTCCACGTCGCCGGGTTCGGTCCCGGCCAGGGTGCGACGGATGAGCGACCAGCCCGAGTCGCGCAGTTCGCGGGCCAGGCGCAGGTCCTTGGGGCGCGGCACAGGGCCGTCATCCATGAACCGCTGCAGATCAGCCTTGGACTCCGCCAAACGCCCGGAGGTCTCCCGTTCGGCCTGGGCGGAGTTCTTTCGAGCGGCGTTCAACTCATTCAACCGGGCCTCGAGACGATGCAGCACACCCTCGTCGGGCACGGCCAGGGTCTCCACATCGGACAAGGCACCCTGCCAGCGTCCCAGGCGCGCCAATTCGGCCTGGGCCCGCTGCTCCTGGCTCACGCGCAGGGCGTGGGCATCGCGCCAGCGGACCTGGGGGTCGCCATCACTGGCCGTACGCTTCAGCAGCAGCGCCAGTTCCGCGGTGTCCGCGCCAACCGGAGTCGCTGCCAACTCAGCCCGTGCCGTTTCCAGATCCCGTTGCTGACGGCGCAGATCACCTTCAGCCTTGTCCCGACGTTCCACCAGGGCCTCATGGCGTCGGCCAAGTTCCTGAATGCGGACTTGGTCCGCACGGTTCAGGCGCAAAAGCCCTGCCTGTTCCAAGGTCAGGTCCGGGCGCAGGGAGGCCAGAATCCGGGTGGCCTGACCCAGCAGCAGACGCCGTTCATCCCGGCGCTTGTCGATATCCACCAGGGCCTTGGTGTGCTGCGAGATGTCCCGATACAGGGCTTTGACCTGCTCGGCGGCGGCCACGAGTCCCGGGTTCAGGGTCAATGCGGCCAGGCGCTGGTCCAATTCGTTCACGGCCTGATGGGCCTTGTGCTCATCGCGCTGGGCCGCATCGCGCCCCAGGAGCGCGGCGGTGCGCCGCCCGGGGAAATCGGGGCCCAGGGCCGGGGCGTCTCGCAATTCGGCCAGCCGTACCAGGACCTCGGCTCGCTGGCGGGCCGGGGCTGCGGCCTCCAGGTAGCGCTCCAGACGGCTTTTGTTCCGGGTGGCGGCATCCAATTCGCCCTGCAAGGCCTCCAGCCGCACCGTGAGGTCATCGCGCAAGCGGATCAGCTCCTGCCATCTGGCCGGGCTGACCAAGGCTTCGCGCTGTTCGCGGCGCAATTCCTTCAACTGGTTGAGCTGCGCGTTGACGCGCTTGCCCGCCCCACCCCGCGGCGTGAACAGGGCCTCTTCCTCGTCCTTCAAGCGGGCCAGGGCATCGCGCAGATGCACCACGCCCGAGGCCGCGGCGAACAGCGTTTGACCCAGGGCACCGCCCGTGGCCAGCACGTTTCCGCCTCCGGCGGACAATTCATGATGGTCGAAGCCGAACATCACCCCGAAGGCCTCTTCGCCGACCCCGCCCAACAGCGCGGTCAAGCGGGTCTGGTCCAAGGGGTTGCCGCTGACGAGATCCACAAGGTCGTTCTTGAGGGCCTTGCGCCGCCTCAGTTCCAGGCGCTCCCCGCCAGGCAGGTCCAGCGCGCCGCGGATCTCGATGGCCTTGTTCTCGTGCAGGAAATTGTCGCTGAAGCGATGGGGGATGCCATAGAGGAAATTCTTTAGCGCCCGCATGGATGAGCTCTTGCCCGCCTCGTTGGCGCCGCAGACCAGATGCAGCCCGTCTCCTTCCCCGAAGTCCAGGACCGTGCCGGTGAACGGCCCGAAGGCCACCAGCTCCAACCGTCTGAGCTTCATCGCCCGTCCCCTTCGGCGGCGTCCAGCAAGAGCGGCAGCACCAGTTCGCGCACGTCCTCCAGCAAGGCCGCCAGGGCAACAGGCTCGCGCAGATCAGGCAAGTCCACACCCGATCCGGGCACAGCCCGCAGTTTGGCCTCGATGTCCGTCAGGTCCAGGCCCAGCCCGGCCAGGGCCTGCGGGTCCGCGACCAGCGCGTCCAGGGAGCGCAGCAGGTCACCCTGGGGCGTATCGCTCGCGCGCAGGGCTTCCAGGTCCACGGGCGAGGCCGTGCGCAGCACGACCTTCTCCACCCAGGCACGGCCACCCGAAGCGTCCTCGGCCAGGGCGCGCAGCTCGTTGACCAGCCGTTCGGGTTCGGCGGCGAGCCCCCCGTGCGCCGGGGTGCGTCCCGTGACGTGCACCCGCACGCCCAGCGGAAGGTCACCGCCCAGGGCGGTGCGCAGGGCCTCGACAAAGCGCGCGCCCAGCTCATGGCGGTCCATGACGCCCTCGGCGTCCACCAGCACTTCCTCCCAGCCCATCACGGCCAGAGGCAGAAATTCGAGACTCGCGGACCCTGTGTGGTCGGCCTGCACCAGCACACAGCCCTTGGGCCCAGGCTCGCGGATGTGGCGGCCCTGGATGCAGCCCGCGTAAACAACGAAGGGCTCCTGATGCAGGACCCTGTAATTGTGCACGTGTCCCAAGGCCCAGTACTGATAGCCCTTGGCCAGCAGTTCTTCCAGGGTGCAGGGGGCGTAGTTGGGGGCCGAGCCGTGGTGCCCGCTGACCGCGGTATGCAACAGACCGATGTTGAAGCGGTCGAGCAAGGGCTCAGGGTAGCCGGGCACGAGATCGTCGCTCACGTCCCGGGTGGCGTAGCTCTGGCCGTGGACGGCGAGACCCAGTTCCGGAAAGTCCACGGTCTCGGCATGTTTGGAGGAAAGAACGCGCACGTTGGCAGGCAGGGGCAGGGAGCGGGACATGACGTGAGCGGCGTCGTGGTTACCGCGAATCATGACCACCTTCACGCCCGCCCGGTCCAGACGCGACATCTGGGCCGCGAAGAACAACCCGGTCTGGAAATCCTTCCAGTCCCCCTCGTAGATGTCACCGGCGATGAGCACCAGGGGCACCGCCTTTTCAATGGCCGTGTCCACCAGCCGCACCAACGCCCGGCGCGTGGCGCTGCGCACCTCATCCACGGGAGCGCCCTCATAGCGGCGCAGCCCCTGAAGCGGGCTGTCCAGATGGATGTCGGCGGCGTGCAGGAATCGGAGCATGGCCCTGGATTATCCTCGGTGTTTCAGGCGGTTGACAGTGCCAGAAGCTGTACACCAAATCCCCCGCAACCGCTACCGTCCAGGCAGCCGCCAACGCCTGCCTCCAGCGTTGGAGTCAGGCCTGGCAGCAGGGACGTGAAGTGCACAAAAATCCTCGCCCCGGAACGATATGGGGCGTTGACATTCGTCGAAGGATGATTAGAAAAAGGTAAGGGCGGAAGTCCCGCCCGTCCAGATAAGGTGGCCAATCTCAACAGGAGGGTTGCCGAAATAAATCCTTCCCCCCATAACGGCGCAACGAGGCGCCCTAAAGACTTGCCAGCGCTGCTCGCCCCCAGGGTGCCCAGTCGGTGAACCCGGGGAAATAGCCTTATGTTTTCGGCTCCCAGCGCAGATTGGCAAGTCTTCTTTTGTGCCAAGCAAAGCCCCGCCCCGGAGGGTTGGGGACAAACAGCACGATTCCGGGGGTGGCCGCAAAGCCAAAAACCGTCAGGACGACACCGCGCGCGGCGTACAGCACAACGAGCGCAGCCAGAACCCCAGACCGCCGCCGACCACGATGCCCAGGATGTTAGCCGAGGCATCAATGAGCTCGCAACGCCGGTGGGGGAGATACAACTGCCAGTATTCCATGAAAGATCCGAGCAGCATCAGTGCGAACAAGGCCCCAAAGGCCCGGGTGCCACGCCTGAAGGCCAAGGGGGCCACCACGCCCAGCATGGCGAAAGCCACAAAATGCAGCACGTTATCCAGGGATATGCGCCAGAACAGCCGGTGATACGCGGGCAAGAGTTCCGAGAACAGGGACATGAACACCAAAAACAGGATGCCCACCACAAACAAGATCAAGAAGATCCTGGATACTCGCCGGGACGGGGAATCGTTCACCATTCGCCTTACTCGCCCTTTTTCTTGCGGCCATCGATCTTGTACTTGGTGTATCCGGCCAGCAGCCCGGCAAAGATGCCGATGCCGAACGCCCGGGGCGGGTCCCAGTTCAGGATATAAGTCGCCAGGACACCCAGCGCGCCGCCGATCATTAATCCACGGAATAGAGCATCTTTCATGCATTGCTCCTGACGGACAAGCCGCCAAAACGGTTGAGGTGAGGGCACACCTTACCTGTTTGCAAGGCGATGGAAAAGAGGGAATTCGTGGCGATCGCGCGCCCACAGGACAAAGATCGCGGTGGGATCAGAGGCCGGAGGCCTGACGCTCCGGCAGGTCCTGCGCAGCCTTCGTCGCCTTGCGCTCAAAGAGCCTTTCATCGGCCCGCTTGAGCAGCATGGCGGGGGAGGTCACGCTCCCGTCCTCGGTGGAGGACACGCCATAACTGAAGGACACGTAGCGCTCAATGCTCGGGACCGGGGACAACGCGAAGAAACGCTGTACCCGTTCCATAAAGGCCGAGGCCTGCTGGCGGTCCGTGTTGGGCAGGATGACCACGAACTCGTCACCGGCAAACCGGGCGCAGGCATCGATCTTGCGAGCCATCTTCTGCAGACGCTGGGAGAAATAGACCAGCATGGCATCGCCCGCATCGTGCCCTAGGGAATCGTTGACCTTCTTGAAGTCATCCATGTCGATGAAGGCCAGAGACAGGACATCCCCGTAGCGCTGGGCCCGCAGGAACTCCTCGTGCAGCTTTTCCTCCATGACCCGACGGTTCAGAAGGCCAGTGAGCGAATCACGCGAGGCCAGACGGGCCAGCCGTTCATGCGCCGTGACATTGGACAGGCACAGCGAAACCTTGATGGCCAGCTGAGACAGGAGCGTGGTGTCCATCTCCGGGCTGAACCGGTCCGCCCTGGTGTCGGCCTGATTCAGGCAGCCCACCAGCTTGCCATCCAGGGTCAACGGGGCCACGGCAACGGAGCGGATGCCCATGGGCGCGGGGTCGGGCAGCAGGGGAGAGAACAATTGCAGGGAACGATTTTCCAGGATCGGGCTCTCGCGGCCTTCCAGCAAGGACAGCACGGCCTCGTTGTCCACCAGGACCAGCTGGCCACGAAGCTCACCCGACGCGTCCAGGTTGTCGAGCATGGCAGCCAGGTCTCCGCCACGGATGATGGAGATCCAGACGTAGGGGACGTCGAACTTGGACCTGATCAGAGACACCAGGCGAGCGAACAGGGCCTCGAAATCAAGGATGGTCAGGACAGCCGTTTCGATCTCGAAGAATTTTCGGCAGATCTCCTCGTTTCGCTTGAGCACCGCGAATATCTGCTTGTTCTCGCTCATCCTGAATAGCCCCCCACAGCAACAGGTACCCACACCACAGGTCTAAAATTTTTCTGGAGTATCTCTTATCACTTTTCAAATAGCAAGGCGGCGAGGAAAAATCCTCGCCGCCTTGGTCAATTTCTCAGTATCAGTATTTGAATATTCTTTACTTTTCCAAATCCTGGGCCCTGATCTCGGCACGCTTGATCTTGCCGGAGATGGTCTTGGGCAGCTCAGCCACGTAGGCGATCACCCGGGGATACTTGTAGGGAGCGGTGATCTTCTTGACGTGATCCTGCAGCTCCTTAGTCAATTCCTTGGTGCCCTCGAAGCCGGGGGCCAAGACGATGGTCGCCTTGACGGCCTGACCGCGCACCTCGTCGGGCACTCCGGTGACGGCGGCCTCGACCACGGCCTCGTGGGAGATGAGTGCGCTCTCGACCTCGAAGGGTCCGATGCGGTAGCCGGAACTCTTGATCAAATCGTCCACCCGGCCCAGGAACCAGTAATAACCGTCCTCATCGCGCCAGGCCTTGTCGCCGGTGTGGTAGAAGCCGCCTTCCATGGCGTTGGCGGTCTTCTGCGGTTCGTCCAGATATTCGCTGAACAGCCCCAGCACGGGCTCCTCGCCCAGGCGAATGCAGATCTCACCCTCCTCGCCGGAGCCCACCTCCTGGCCTTGGCCATTCAGCAACACCACGTCCCAACCGGGGGTGGGCCTGCCGATGGAGCCGGGCTTGCTCTCCATGAACGGAAAGGTGGCGATCTGCAGGGTGGTCTCGGTCTGGCCATAGCCCTCGAAGATGGGCAGCCCCGTCATGCGCTGCCAGTCCTCGAAGACGCTGGTGTTCAGCAGTTCGCCGGCGGTGGTGCAGTGCCGGAGCCTGGAGAGGTCGTACTTCGCAAGATCCTCGCGAATCAAGAAGCGATAGATGGTGGGCGGGGCGCAGAAGCTGGTCACGCCTTCGCGGGCCAAGACGCCCAAGAGATCCGCGGGGGTGAACTTGCCCCTGAAGTCGTAGACAAAGACGCTGGCCCCGGCCATCCACTGGCCGTACATCTTGCCCCACACGGCCTTGCCCCAGCCGGTGTCGGCCACGGTCAGATGCAGGTCGCCGGGCATAAGGTCGTGCCAGTAGGCCCCGGTGACGTAGTGCCCAATGGGGTAGCAATGATTGTGCATGACCATCTTCGGAGGCCCGGTGGTGCCCGACGAAAAGAAGATCAGCAGCGGATCGTCGCCGCAAGCCGCGTCCGTGGGCCTGGGGAACTCGTCCGCGGCTGTGGCGCAGAGGGCGTCGTACTGCACCCAGCCCGGCAGGAGCATGCCCGGCCCGGCCTGGACCAAGACCTTGAGTCCCGGGCTTTCGGCGCGCGCGGCGTCCACGGTGGCGGCCACGGAATCCTCGGCGATCACGACGGAGATGTTGCCGGTGGCCACGCGGTAAACGATGTCCTTAGTGGTCAGCAGGTTCGGAGAGGGGACGCCCACGGCCCCCAGACGATGCAGGGCCAGCATGGTCACCCAGAACTCGATGCGCCGGTAGAGGATGATCATCACCCGGTCCCCCTTGCCCACGCCCTGTGCCTGCAAGGCATTGGCGAGACGGCAGGAGGTGGCGGCCAACCAACCAAAATCGTATTCGCGCCGGTAGCCGTCGGGTCCGACATGGACGATGGCGCAGCGTTGGGGGTCCTTGGCGGCGATGGCGTCCAGGACATCGAAGGAAAAGTTGAAGTTCTCGGGGACCTCGGCGCTGAAAGCGCTGATAAATTCCTTGTAGCTTGCAGGTTTGAGCTTGTTCATGGCTCCTCTCGGCGGATGATGGTTCTTGGAATTCTGTTTCGACAATCGCTGTCCAGAGCGGGGCGCTCCGCCGTGCGCGGCGGTGCGCCTAGATAATGACGTCGATGAATTCCGCGTCCTGTCCATCGAGGGCGCGCAGGGAATGCGGGGTGTGCGAGCTGAAATACAGGCTGTCTCCCGGCTCCAGGGTCACGGGGTTGCCGTCGAGCATTAGTTCCAGACGGCCCTGGAGCATGTAGATGAATTCCTGTCCCGAATGGGTCACGGCCTTGACCTCATCGGCCTTTTTGGCGGGCACGCGGATCTTGAAAGGCTCCATCTTGCGACCGGTGAACTTGTAGGCCAAGCTCTTGTAGTCGTAATCCTTGCGGCGCTCCACGGACAGCCCCTCGCCGTCCTTGACCAGGGAAAAGCTGGTCAGATGGGCCTCGGCCCCGGAGATGAGCACGGTCAGATCAACGCCAAAGGCCTGGGCCACCTTGAACAGGTAGCTCACCGGGATCTCGATGACCCCGGATTCGTAGGCGACCACGGTTTCGGGTTCCATGGAGAGCCTGGAAGCCATCTCCTCCACGGAGAGGTCCAGCGCATCGCGCAGACCGGCGAGCCGGGGCGCGATTTCCTTGTATGCCTGTTCCATATCCTCCTCCTTCAGCTTGTAGGGCGCGGGGGAGCCGACACAGCCGCCCCGGTCTTCAATCCGCCATGGATTCTGCGGCCACACTCCGAGCCCCTAGGCGTTGGGAAACAACTCGCTGGCCAACTCACGCAACTTGTATTTCTGGATCTTGCCGCTGGCGGTCATGGGATACTCCTCCACAAACACCACATAGCGGGGGATCTTGTGGAAGGCGATCTTGTCCTTGCAATAGCCCTGGACATCCTCGGGGGTCAGCTGCGCCCCGTCCGCGAGCTTGATGAAGGCCCCGATCTCCTCGCCGTATTTGAGGCTGGGCACGCCCGCCACCTGCACGTCGGAGACGCCTTTCATGTGGTACAGGAACTCCTCGATCTCTCGGGGATAGACGTTCTCGCCGCCACGGATGATCATATCCTTCAACCGTCCGGTGATGGCCAGGTAGCCGTCCTCGTCCATCACGCCCAGATCGCCGGAATGCAGCCAGCCTTCGGCGTCGATGGCCTGGGCCGTGGCCTCGGGCATGTTGTAGTAGCCCTTCATGACCAGATAGCCCCGGGTGCAGACCTCGCCCTGGACGCCGTGCGGGCAGGGTTCGCCGGTCTCGGGGTCCACGACGCGCACCTCCACGGCGGGCATGGCGCGGCCCACGCTCTCGGTGCGCCGGCGGATGTCGTCGTCCATGCGGGTCTGAGTCATGACCGGGGATGATTCGGTCAGGCCGTAGCAGATGGTGATGTCCTTCATGTACATCTGCTCCATGACCTGATTCATGACCCTCACCGGGCAAGGCGAGCCGGCCATGATGCCCGTGCGCAGGCTGGAGAAGTCATAGTCCTTGAAGCGCTCGTGCTGCAACACGGCCATGAACATGGTGGGCACGCCGTAGAGCGCCGTGCACTTCTCGCGCTTGATGCTGCGCATGACCAACAGGGGATCGAACTTCTCCAGAATGACCATGGCCGTGCCGTGGGTCACGGCGGCCAGCACCCCCAACACGCAGCCAAAGCAATGGAACAGGGGCACGGGCAGACACAGGCGGTCCAACTCGGTGAATTCCTGGTTCTCACCGATCCAGTAGCCAGTGATCGACGGTGATCATCTTGCCCAGGGCAATGACCTCGGGCACGGAGTACATGCCCCGGTGCTTCTGCGGCCCCAGGTAGGCCACCCGCTTCAGGTGCGGAAACTTCTCGCATTTGAGCGCCCCGCGCTCCTGGGTCTTCAGCTCGGGCACCAGCTCGTACATGGTGCGCACGTAGTCGGTGTCGTAGAAACCATCCATGACGAAGATATTTTCGCATTCCGACTGTCGGAGCAGATAATCCAACTCGGAAATCTTGTAACTGGTGTTCACGGTCAAAAGCACCGCACCGATTCTGGCGGTGGCAAACTGCAGGGCCACCCAGTAGGGCACGTTGGTGGACCAGACCGCGACCTTCTCGCCCTTTTGCACACCCAGGGCCATCAGCCCCTTGGCAAAGCGATCCACCAGGGAGTTGAACTCGCTCCAGGTGAGACGGAAATCGCGGTCCACATAGACCACTGCATCCCGGTCCGGGAACTTGGCGGCGGTTTCATCCAGGATCTGGCCGAGGGTCAAGTCCACGACGTCGGGGCGTTGATTGTCCATAGTTCCCATCCCCCTAGAACGGCACGTAGACGACGGCGTGGATTTCAGCGGGACCGGGGCCCTTGCTGCCCACGTGATGAGGCACCACTGAATTGTAGTACATGCTGTCGCCGGGGGTCAGGATGTAGGTCTCCTGCCCATAACGCAGCACCACTTCGCCGGAGACCACCACGATGAACTCCTCACCTTCGTGGGAGGACATCTCCGGTTCGTTGCCTTCGGGTTCCAGACGGATGAAGAACGGCTCCATATGCCGGTCGGCCTTGCCCTTGCCCAGATGCTGGTAGGTCATCTCGGGACACTTGGCACCGCTGGCCAGAGGCTCGGATTCCAGTTTGCGGTCCGCCAGGCGATGGATCAACGGGTCGTCGCTCAGGGCATCGTCAGTGAAAGTACCCAGCCGGACGCCCAGGGCACGGGCGATCTTGACCAACGGCCCCAGGGCCGGAGATGCCGTCTGAGCCTCAATGGCCGCGATGAACGTGGCATCCAGCCCCGTCCTCTCGGCCAACTGTTCGACGCTCAACTCCTTGCTTTCGCGGTAGGATTTGATGCGGATGCCGATCTTTCCGTTCTCCATGGGCTGCTCCTTTTCGCAGGCAGGGGCAGGCCAGGCAATGCCCCGCTTTAGTGGTGACGATGACAGGAAAGGCCCGCCAGACATGGCCGGACCTTCCCGTAGCGCGACACCATACGGAAACTGTGGACGACGCGCAATATTGTAATGATCTTGAACAGTTGATAGATAATCTTTGATATATCACCGCAGGAAGGAACAGGCCCGTAACGGGCTGAAAAGACTAGTTGCCGACCATGGCCCGGCTGCTGGTGTCGATGATCACGGCAGCGTCCCGGGGACCGAGACGCCGGAGCACGAAACGCCCCGTATAGACCCCCGCGGGCCAGCGATCCGCGCCGCGCCGACTGCCGACATACTGAAAGAACTGAACCTTGGACCTGTCCATGAGCTGCTCATGACGGGCCAAGAGCTCCCCCTCCGGCCCCGAAAGGGAAAACTCCAGGACATCCCCCTCGAGCAACCCCGCCACCCGGATCCAGTACACTAGGGCCTCGCTGTCCACGGGAAACACGGATTGTTCAAGGAGCCTGTGGGCCACCTCTTCGTGGCTGGGGGGCCTGGAGGCAAAACCGGACCCCAACAACCGGGTTGGCTCGTAAGCCAATAGCCGCAAAGCTTGAGGGGACCAGAGAGGGGCTTCACCCGGTCCGCAGGGCGGACCACCGGCCAGCCCCTTGAACGGGTCCACGGGCCGACCATCGACTCGCACCGAGAATTCCAGATGCGGAAATTCTGTCCGACCCGAAAGGCCCACCAACCCGAGAATCGTGCCTGCGCGGACTTTCTGCCCCTTGCGGACACGCACACTGCCTTTCCTGAGATGGCTGTATTGGGTCTCGACCCCTCCACCGTGGGAGACAACCACGGAGTTTCCGGCAAAACGCCCATCCAGGGACGCGGTCCCTGTCTCCCTGACGCTCACGTCGTCCATGCCGTCGCGGATGGCGCGCACCGTCCCCGGCGCGGCAGCGAGCACGGGCACCCCCTCGTCCATGTGCACCAGATCACGCACCCGGAAATCCGTGCCCGTGTGGCCGTCGTAGGACAGTCGGCCACAGGCATAATCCTTGTAGCCGCTGCCGGGATCGGCATCGAAATACTGCTGGATGAAGCAGTCCGTTTGCATGTCGCAGTCCAGGGGCAAGTCGAACTGCGGCGCTGAAGCGCAGGCGGCGCCCCACAGCACGGCCAGCGCCAGCCAGGCCATGCCCAGGGCGAGGAAGGATTTCGCAACGGGTCCCATTTCGCGTCGGAGGGTCATCATCTCCGTCTGTATATCGCACTTGGACAAACCATGAAAGCCCCAGAGGCCCAACGCCTGATTGCCAACCCGAACCCGTGTGTGTCAGGGTGCAACAGGGGGCTACGCACCGGATACCAAGACCAAACTCGGGAGAACTGCATCGCATGAGCGAAGACTCACTTCAGCCCCATTCCGCCCAGACCGGACCTGACCTGACCATTGTCCTCAGCGAGGACGGCATGACGGCCATTGTCGAGACATACACTCCGCCGCCTTCCAACGCGCCGGCCCTTTCCCTCGAAACCCTCCACGAAGCCATGCGCCGCGTGGGGATCATCAGTCCACAGACCCCCCTGCTGGACAAGGTGCTGCTGCGGGCACGCCTCAAGAAGGACATCACTGGCATGACCGTGGCCGAAGGCAGGCCGCCCTCCGACGCCAGCGATGCCCGCATCGAATTCAAAGGCGACATGGCCCATCCGGTCTTCCATGGCGACATCTTCGCGCACCTGATCCCGCCCGGCAAGCCTTCACCCGGCGCCACGGTCACCGGAACCCCCGTCCCGGCAGCATCCGATCGCAAGCCCGCAGAAATCCAGATCGACGAGTCCTCAGGTGCCCTCCTGGACCAAGGCACCATGGACATCCAGGCCAAAGCCTATGGCTTGGTGGATTACCGCCAGAAAAAGCTGCTCATCAAGCCACTGCTCAGGGTCGCCCCGAACAAGTTGAAGATCACCGGGACCATCTATCCCCAAACCTTTCAGGGGACCCCGGTCTCCGTGGACATGATCAAGCGCGACCTCTGGGCCATGGGGGTGCACACCCTTGAGGAAGCACCCCTGAAAAAGGCCTTGGCCAAGGCCACAAAAACAGGCGAACCCCAGGAGGGGGTCACCGTGGCCAAGGGCACGGCCCCGATCCACGGCGAGGATGGCCGCTTCGAACTGGCCTTCATCGGCTCCCAAGACCTCTTGGCCGCGGACGACTCCAACGTGGTCGACCCCCGCGAGCGCAGCAAATTCGAGCCCATCAAAGAAGGCACCCCGATCGGACGCCTACTCCCGCCCAAGGAAGGACACTTCGGTCGCGATGTCTTCGGCGAAGACCTGGTGCCCCGCAAGGGCCGACCGGCCGAGGTCTTCCCCGGGGACAACGTCGACATCTCCGCCGATGGAGTGGAGTTCAGCGCCGCCATTTCGGGCATGATCACCTGGGACGGGAACCGGGTCTCGGTCCTGGAAATGGTGCATATCAAGGGCGACATCAGTTACCACTCGGGCAACCTGCGCCTGGATAACGGCTCGGTGCTCATCGATGGCTCGATCCGCGACGGATTCAAAGTCACGGCCCCGGGCGACATCTGCGTGGGCTCGGCCATCGAAAGCGCCTTCGTCAATGCCGGAGCCAACGTCGGCGTCAAAGGCGGCATCGTCATGGGCGGCGAGGGCCGTGTGCTGGCCCGGGGCGACGTGTCCTGCAATTTCGCGGAAAATGCCGTCATCGAGGCGGGCGGCAACGTCAACGTGGCCCACAACCTGTCCACCAGCCTGATCACAGCCAAAGGGCACGTGCTCTGCTTTAAGGGCAAGGGCATCATCCTCGGCGGGCTCATCGAGACCGGCAAGGGAGTGGAAGCCAACGAAATCGGCTCGACCCTGGGGGTCAAGACCAGGATCCGGCTGGATGTGGGCATCGAAATCGGCGGCATCGAAAAGCTGATTTCAGAGCGCAAAGCCCTGCGCGAGCAGAAATCGCACCTCGACGGAATCCTCGGGACGGAGCAGCCCAAGGCGCTGCTGGAACGCACCCCCCGGGAACAGCGGGGGGAGATGGCCGAACTCATCAAGGAGCGAATCGGCATCGTGGACCGAATGAAAGAGGTCGAGAATGCGCTGGAGGAACGTCGCGTCGCCCTGGAGCAGCTGAGCCGGTTGCGCGTCAAAGTCCGGCGTATGGCCCATCCCGGCACCATCATCAGCATCGCGAATAAAAAACTCGTGCTGTATGAACCCCAGGAAGGGCCCTGCCAGTTCTTCTACGATCCGGACACCTCCGCCATCGTTATGGAATAACACGACAGCATGCCACACCAGAATGACGAATACGCCCAGGTCGCCCGGCTCTACGACCCACTGACCGGCCCCTTCCTGCGGGGCGTGCGCCAGGCGGTTGTGGCCCTGGCCCGAGCCCGCAACGCGCATACGGCCGTGGACATCTGCTGCGGCACGGGGGCCCAGCTCATCGCCCTGGACCGCGCAGGATGCACCTGCACGGGGGTGGATCTCTCCCTGCCCATGCTGGCCGTTGCCCGACGCAAATCCCCCCCGTCCATCACCTACGTCAACGCCGACGGCACCCAAATACCCCTGGCGAACGAAAGCTTCGACATCACCATCCTGGCCTTTGCCCTGCACGAGAAACCAGCCCCTGTCCGCAAGTCCTTGCTGGCCGAGGCCATGCGCCTGCTCAAACCGGGGGGCACCCTGGCCGTGACGGACTACTTGGCGCCCCGGGGGCTGCTGGGCCTGCTGGGCCATCTGGGGGTGGGGTTGTTCGAGCGCGCCGCCGGGGCCGAACACCATGCCCAGTACCGGGAGTACTTGGCCCAGGGCGGCACCCTGGGGCTGCTGGAGCTCAGGGGATTGCATCCGGAACAGGTCAGCCCCTCCCATTTGGGGGCCGTGGGCCTGGTCACCCTGCGCAAACCATAAAAGCCCAGGGCACTCGCCACGGGCTTTGCTCATCCTGGAGCAGAGAATGCCCCTTGATCATGCCTGCTTTCACAACTGCCTTGGCGACCGGCTCCTCACGACACACCCTCCGAGATCGTCAGAGGCGCGGTCCGCTCAGCGCTGCTTGGCATAGCCCAGTTCGGCCAGCCGCAGTCTCCAGGCCTGTTCGTCGAACTTGGAATAGTCACTACGCTCACAGTCATCGGCCTTGGGCAGGAAACCCCGCTCCTCCAAGGCACACAGCACCTTGCGCACGCTGGCCGTCACGGTTTCCCTGTCGGTCTCACAGACGATATCGGCATTCAGGGGCGCCTCATAGGGCGAGCTGATACCGGTGAAGGCCGCGATCTCCCCCGCCCGCGCCCGGGCATACAAGCCCTTGACGTCCCTGGCCTCCACCACCTCCAGGGGACATTTGCACCAGACCTCGACATAATTATCCAACAGTTTTCGATTCTGCTCTCTGGCCTGCTCAAAGGGGGCGATGGCGGCCACGACGCTGTTCACTCCATTCTTGTTCAGCAGATGGGAGATGAAACCGATGCGCCGGACATTGAGATCTCTGTGCTCCCTGGAAAATCCGAGTTCGGAGCTGAAATTGGTACGGATCAGATCGCCGTCCAACAGCTCGGCCTTGAGCATCCGGCGACGTATTTCGAGATAGACATGCATGGAGAGCGTCGACTTCCCCGCTCCCGACAACCCCGTGAACCACAGCGTAAACCCCATTCCACCACTCCTTTTTATCGTGGAATATTGACCGTATCAGGCAGCTTTGTCCACCACCTCCGGTCAGCGGCTCAATCCCGACCAGGCCACTCGAGCAAGGCCTGCGCCGCGCCACGCCCGTCATCCGCAACGAGGTCCGCACCCGCACCCAGCAGGTCCCGGCGCGAGCTGGAACCCGTCAACACCCCGACCGTCAGGGTCCCGGCCCGTTTGCCCGTCCTGATGTCAGAGACGTGATCACCGACCATGGCCGCCCTCCCGGGGCTGACCCCCAGCGCCTCCAGCGCGGCCAGGAGATGTCCGGGATCCGGCTTGACCCGGTGGACATCGTCACGGGTGAAGACACCATCGGTCAACTCCGCGGCATCGGGAAACACCTGGTACAGGGCCTTGGAACAGTTTCTGGTAATGATGGCCGTCCTGACCCCCTTTCCCCGCAGGCGGGTCAGCATCGGCCGCACAAAATCAAACAGCGCCCCGCACTGGGCGGCGGCGACCTCGATGTCCACGATGCGGCACTCCAGGCGATTGCGCAGGGCCTGCGCATCACCGGGGGCAATCCCCGGCTGGTGCACAAAAAGACTGTCCAGCCATTCCAGGGCCGGGGTGTCCCCTGCTGCTGCGATCCCGGGCAAGACCTCGCGGGCCAGGGCCAGAAGCTCTTCCTTCATGCCCCTGAAATCGATGGTCAGCGTTGCCAGGGTCCCGTCGAAATCGAAGACCAGGGCCTGAAGCTGCCTGCGGGGCCTCACGTTCCGGCCCCGGAAGGAGACATCAAGCCTTCCCCCAGTCCTGTCCCCGCTCAAAACAATGTCCCGTCATTGCCCTGGCGGCCCCAGACGTTCGTGTAGGGATAAAAGGCCTTCCAGGCGAACCACATGCAATCCATGGCCGCCACCCGCTCCAGGGTCATGCCCCGCAAGCGGCCCTCGGTGGACTGACCCATGACGTTCCAGTGCGAGCGCGTCTCGATGTCCACGATCGCGGAACCGGCCGTCTCGAAGTGCAGATTCCGGCCATCGGCCACGGCGCTGAAGACCCGAACCGCGTCCAGGGATTGGTCATAGATGGCCACCACCGGCGACAGGCCGAATTCCACGCTGGCCACCCCTTGCCGCTTGATCTCGGCCTCGATCAACGCCAGCGAGACCTCTCCCTCGGCCAGTCCGAGGATTCGCTCCTTGGGGTGCAGGCTCGTGTCCACATGGGACAGCGGGTAGTAGGACCCACCTGTGTCGTAATAGGTCCCCGCCTTGGCGTACGACCCGTAACGGTCCTTGCCGTACCGCACGCGATGGCCCGTCCGCCGGGAAAGCACCTGGGCTTGAGGATATTTTTTACTAGCCAGTTTCCAGCGGGTCCAGAGCAGGGGGAACCTTTCCAGTCGTTGCCCCTTGAGCGGTCCCTTGATGGCGATGCCCAGCAACTGCGGCCACCAGCTCATGGTGGCCCGGTCGTAGACCACGCGGTTTGAATTGATCAACAGGCCCATGGTTCCGAAGGTCGTGGAGTGGGGCCCGGCCTTGGCCAGATAGCCCGCCACGGATCCCGTCAATGGAGAATAGGTCACGCAGCGCCTGCGTCCCTGCTCGCTGATATTGAGCACCTCGTGCATCACCAGGATGCTCTGGGGATAGATGATGGCCTCGCCGCCCCCCCCGGGGGATTCCTCCACGAACACCACCTCGTTGGGATCAAGGAACAACGCGGCATCGGTCACGGGGATGAATTCGGGCCGGTCCACGGCAGGCGGCTTGTCACGCAGTTGGTCATCGCCCACGGTGACGCGCGCAAGTTCCCCGATCGCGGATTCGGAAAGCCCGTCCTGGGCCCAAGCCGGAGAGCCGCAGACCTGGACCAGCAGCCCCAGCATCAACGCCAGACGAAACAGAGACATATAATGGGTATTGATCATGACATCCTCATCGGACGGCAGACCCCTCGGCTTTACCGTCCCCCTTCCAAGCTGCCCTCAGGCATACGTCATCCCGGGCATTTCTCAAAGTCCGGACAGAGCCGCTCCCTTCCCCAGACCAAACTTTTTTTCTTCTCAATACCCAGATATTCATAGACATGACATTAAAGCCAGCAGAGACAGTTCAACTGTCTATTTACATTTTAATGTCAAGTATGTTAAATCCTGCACAGTCAAATTGATACGGGCGAGAGGCTTTGATTCCAGGCAGTTACACGGACAGCCCTCGCCACCCGGTTCGGGAGAATGTCATGGCCGATGAGGACAAAAAGCAGCTCACACTGCGCATCCCTCAGGAAGTGCACAAGAAACTGCGCATCTTGGCGGCCCTGCACGACCAGACCATGACGGATTACTTCATTGAGTTGGTTGAAGTGGCTTACCGGAAAGAATCCAAAGACACCGGGCCGGTCCAACTCAAACTTCCCACGTAGGGGCAGGAGAGGGGCATGAGTGAAGCAAGAACCGCAGGAGTTACGGGTCCCATGAAATCCATCACATTGGATAACGATGGCGGTGCGAGCATCTCCTTCAGGGGGGCGCTCTATGCCCAGACCTCCTTTTTCGAGGAAAACACCGGGGTTCTCACCAAGCAGGAACTCTACTCCACCGAGGAGGGCGAACAGGCCTTTGCCATCATTGCCTCGGACGGCGACACCAAGCGCAAAAGCGCCTATCTGGTCAAGCGCCGGGGAGAGAACTGCCTGATGTCAAATGGCGAGCAGGAGCTTTCCCTGCCCTACGAATGGCTGATGATGTACACCCAGGCCCTGTGGGACATCGATCTGGACCAGCAGCGCAAGGCCTGCAACGCCGGCAGCGCGGTCTCCGATATTTCCGCCAACCAATAGCCTTCCCCCTTTGAATCCAAGCCCCCGCCTGCGGGGGCTTTTTTTTGCCGCTTCACGGCTTTGTCACAGCCGCGCCACACGATCGACGACCAAAGAGCGCAGAACTGTCTGCAAATGTAAGAGAAACACAACCAGAGGAGGAAACTGGCGTGACGCTCCTTTTCCCCAACGCCCAGGACAGAGGCAAAGTGATTGAGGTGCCCTGCCCCTGTTGCAACGCAACACTTCAGACCCCTTACGCCGAGAAAAAACGCACCGCTGAGGTCTGCGGCCGTTGCAACCGTCTCTTCCACGTCCAGATCTTCAGGAGTGGAACCATCATCGTTGAATAGCCATCCAATTCCCTCGTGGCCGCCCAGCGCAGCACTTGCACCCGCCGCCCCTCCCAGGCGGCGTGTTCCGTTTCCTCGCCAAGATTGCCATCGCTCCCGAATCGAGGTAATTGACGCGGCCTATGCAGCCACGCGCCATCAAAGCCAATATCTTTCTGCTGATCACCGCCATCGTCTGGGGTACCGGGTTCGTCGCCCAGCGCTCGGGCATGGACTATGTCGGACCCATGATCTTCAACGCCGTACGCTTCGCCATCGGCGCGTTGTCCCTGGTACCGCTGGTCATCTGGTCCTCACGCCGGGGCCCCACACTGCCTCCGGGCGAGGCGGCCAGCAGAGGATTCGCCCTTCGCGGCGCCATGATCGCCGGAACGATCCTCTTCCTGGGCGTGGCCCTGCAACAAATCGGACTGGTCCACACCACAGCAGCCAAAGGCGGCTTCATCACCGGCCTGTACGTGGTCTTCGTGCCTTTTCTCGGACTGCTCATCGGCCAGCGCCCCGGCCTGGGCGGCGCACTGGGAGCGGCTGTTGCCGCGGCAGGCCTGTACCTGCTGTCCGTGACCGCGGACTTCAGCCTGGCCCCGGGCGACTCCTGGGTACTGGTCAGCGCGGTCTTCTGGGCAGTGCATGTGCTGACCCTGGGCTGGCTCTCCCCAAAAATGGACTGCATCAAACTGGCCTTCGGGCAGTTTGCCTTCTGCTCACTGTTGCACTTCATCGCCGCCTTTCTGACCGAAGAGGTCACCATCGCCTCCCTGCAGGCGGGCTGGTTCCCCATCGTCTACGGCGGCATCATGCCCGTGGGTGTGGCCTACACCCTGCAGGTCGTTGCCCAAAAGGACGCCGCCCCGACCCACGCCGCCGTGATCCTGAGCCTGGAGGCCGTGTTCGCGGCCCTGGGCGGTTGGTTGATCCTGGGCGAATCCATGTCCGGCCGCGGGCTCTTCGGCTGCGCACTGATGCTCTGTGGAATGCTCGTCGCCCAGCTCTGGCCAACCAAGCAAAGGCCAACGGAAACCGTTTAAAACCAGCTGGTTTCCCGCCCCTCCCCGCCAACACTGGCCTCAAGACAGGCGGCATAGCCCTTGGTTTCCCCGTTGACACGACAACACCCCCCCGGATAGTTTCGCCTACAACTATTTCACTCACAGGAATCGCATCCATGTCTGACACTAGGTTTTTTCTCGACGACTCAGTGGCCTATGCCATCGCCCGCACGGGCAAGGCCATCAAGTTCGAGCTGCGCCGCTATTTCCGCGAGGCCGGCATCGACGTCACCTCCGAGCAATACGCCCTGCTGTGCCGCCTCTGGGAAAGGGAAGGCCGCTCGCAGAAGGAGTTGGCCGAATGCTCCTTCAAGGACACGGCCAATATCACACGCATGATCGACGTGCTTGAGGGCAAAGGCATCGTCTACCGCGAACGCGATTCCAAGGACCGCCGCACCTACCGCATCTTCCTGACCCCGCAGGGCAAGGAACTGAAGGAGACGGTCACGCCCATCGTGCTGGCCCAGGGCGAACGCGCCTACTCCTGCCTGACCGAAGAGGAACAGCGCAACCTGCTGGAAATGCTCAACAGGCTGTACAATCACATCAGTTATATGCGCGACAACGACTAGTTGCCGCACAGGGGGAATAATGAAGACCTTCTTCCGTACGCTCATTGCGCTGATCGTCCTGACCCTGCCCGCAGGGGCCATTGCCCAGGACAAGCCCCAGGGCCCCCCGCCCTCTCTGGTTGAAACCGCCGCATCCAGAACCGACAATGTGGCTCCGCGCTCCAATTTCGTAGGCACGGTCTATTATCCCGAAGTCTCGGAAGTCGCCTCCGAAGTGGCGGGCCGGATACTGGACGTGCATTTCGAGGAAGGTCGGCGCGTGACCGCCGGAGCCAACTTGGTGACCATGGACACGGTCCTGGCCGCCAAGCGCCTGGCCGTTGCCCAGGGCTATCTGGACGAAGCCAAGGCGGCGCAGAAGCTTGCAGCAATCGAGCTGGAACGCCGTGAAAAACTGCTCGCAAGCGGGTCCATCGCCACCCAGGAATTCGACAACGCCTTCTATTCCATGCAGGAAATCCTGAGCAGGACCCGCGCCCTGCAGGCCGAAGCCGACAGGCTGCGCCTGGAGATCGCCAAGTCCGGGGTTCCGGCGCCGTTTTCCGGCATCGTCCTGCAGCGCAAGGCGGATCGGGGGGAATGGCTCACCGCCGGGGCCGTGGTGGCCACCGTGGCCCTGGACAAGGCCATGGACGTGATCATCAACGTCCCGGAAACCGTGCTGCCCTTTGTGGCCCAGGGCCAGGATGTGGAAGTCACCATCGGCGACACGAGGATCAAGGGCTTGGTGCATGCCGTCATCCCCCAGGGAGACGTCGGCACCCGCACCTTCCCGATCAAGATCCGGGTGCCCGGCGAGGGCCTTGCCCAAGGCATGCAGGCCACGGCCCACCTGCCCGTGGGCGCAGAGGTCCAGGCAGTGATCGTGCCCCGAGACGCGGTGGTCATGCTGCGCGGCCAGAACATGGTCTTTGCCGTGGCCCAGGGCCAGGCCCAGATGATCCCCGTCCAGGTGATCGCCTATCAGGGTCTTTGGGCCGCAGTGGAAGGTCCGGGACTTGCCGCAGGCCAGGATGTGGTGATCAAGGGCAATGAACGTTTGTACCCCGGTGCTGCCGTCCGCACGGCTGGCCCCAAGCAGTAGACAACCTCCCCAAGCCGCATCCCGGAGATGCGGATGGAGCGCCCCATGGATATCATCCGCTCTTCCATCGACAAGCCCGTCACGGTCCTGGTGGGCATCATTCTGATTGTGCTCTTCGGACTCATCGGCCTGTTCGGCCTGCCCTACCAGCTGACCCCCACGGTCACGGAACCCGAGATCACGGTGACCACCACCTGGTCCGGGGCCACGCCCTACGAGATCGAACGGGACATCATCGAAGAACAGGAAGATGTGCTCAAGGGCATCCCCGGCCTGAAGGAGATGGAGAGCACTTCCAAAAATTCCTCGGGCGAACTGACCCTGACCTTCAAGATCGGCACGGACGCCGACGACGCCCTGCTGCGGGTCTCCAACAAATTGAACGAGGTGCCGTCCTACCCCGCCACGGCGGACAAGCCTGTGATCACCGCCACGGGTTCCGCCGCGTCCCCGGTGATCTGGCTGATCTTGAAGACCGAGCCCGGCAACGAACGGCCCATTGAGACCTACAAGACCTTTTTCGAGGACCGGGTGCGCCAGTATCTGGAGCGTGTGGAAGGCGTGGCCGACCTGTTCATCGGCGGCGGCACCGAACGAGAGATGCACGTTATCGTCGACCCCGCCAAACTGGCCGCGCACGGCCTGAGCATCCCCGACATGATCGCCGTGCTGCAGTCGGAAAACGTGAATATCTCGGCCGGCAACATGAGCCTGGGCCGCCGCGAATACCGCATCCGCTCCGTGGGCGAGTTCAAGACCCCGGAACAGATCGAAGCCGTGGTCATCCGCTCCACCGGCCAGGAGCGCACCACCGTGGGCGACGTGGGCCGGGCCGCATACGGTTTTGAGACCCGCACCTCGGCCATGATGCACAACAACGAGCCGGGCATCGCCGTGGGCGTCAAGCCCGATACAGGGGCCAACATCCTGGAGATGACCGACCAGGTCTCCGAGGTCGTCGCCGAACTGAACAGCGGCATCCTCAAGGACAACGGCATCCGCATCGACTGGACCTATGATCAGCGGCCCTACATCAACGGAGCCATCGGCCTGGTTCAGCAGAACATCATCGTGGGCGGCATCCTGGCCGTGCTGGTGCTGATCATCTTCCTGCGCAGCCTGTCGTCCACGGTCATCGTGGCCGTGGCCATCCCCATCTCCATCATCGGCACCTTTATCTTCATGAAGCTCTTCGGGCGCAACCTGAACGTGGTCTCCCTGGCGGGCATCTCGTTCGCCGTGGGCATGCTCGTGGACAACGCCATCGTGGTTCTGGAAAACATCGACCGCCACCGCAAGCAGCTGGGTAAGAAAGCGGCGCTGGCGGCCTACGACGGCACCAGGGAAGTCTGGGGCGCAGTGCTGGCCTCCACCCTGACCACCGTGGCGGTTTTTTTGCCCGTGGTGTTCATCGAAGAAGAGGCGGGGCAGCTGTTCAAGGACATCGCCATTGCCGTGACCTGTGCAGTGACCATCTCCATGTTCGTCTCCGTGTCCGTGATCCCCATGTTCGCCAAGCAACTCTTCAGCCTGTCGGAAAAACGGGCCAACGGAAAAGAATTCGAACTGCGCATCCTGAAACCCCTGACCGGACTGGGCAGGGGCATGGCCGACTGGATCATGGGACTGGTGCAGACCTGCATCAGCAACACGGCCACTCGCCTGACCACCATCCTGGTCCTCACGGGGCTGGCCATCGGCCTCTCCTGGCTGTTCATGCCCAAGATGGAGTACCTGCCCCAGGGCAACCGCAACCTGCTGCTCTCCGTCCTGATCCCCGCCCCGGGCATGTCCGTGAACGAACGTCTGGACTGGGGCGACCAGATCTTTAACATGGCCGGCCCGTTCCTGGGCCAGGACGAGGTCAACGGTCTGCCCGGCATCAGAGATCTGTTCTATGTGGGTACGCCCGGATTCAACATCTTCGGCGTGGTCTCCACTCGGGATCAACGGGGCAAGGAACTGCTCGGCCCCATGATGGGCTGGTCCAACTCCCTGCCGGGGGTCTACGGTTTCAGCTTCCAGGCGGGCATCTTCCAGAACCAGATTGGCGGAGACCGGACCATCGACGTGGATCTGACCGGAGCTGACCTGGAAACCATGGCCGGGGCGGCGCAGAACTTGTTCCTGACCATCCCCGGAGCCATGCCCGGGTCCCAGGTGCGCCCGGTGCCGTCCTTCGAGTTGACCTTTCCGGAAGTCCACCTCGCCCCGCTGCGCGACCGCCTGAAGGCCGCGGGAATGACCGCCCAGGGCCTTGGCATCTCCACCGACGTGCTCATGGACGGACGCAAGGTGGGCGACTTCAAGGAAGAGGGCCAGTCCTCCATCGACCTGGTGCTCAAGGCCTCGGAGCAGGACATCTCGACCCCCGAAGAACTCTATGGGACGATGCTGTCCACCCCGGACGGCAAGCTGCTGCCCCTCTCCTCCCTGGCCCAATTAACGCGCACCACCGGCATCAACGAGATTCGCCACCGGGAGCGCAACAGGACCTTCACCCTGCAGGTCACCCCGCCCGAGAGCATCCCCCTGGAAGAAGCCATGGACATGATCCAGGACACCATCGTCCCTGAGATGCGGGCCAAAGGCACGCTTCAGGGGATCAAGATCGGGCTCTCCGGGGCTGCCGACAAACTGACCGTCACCCGGCAGGCCCTGCAATGGAACTTCATCCTGGCCGTGGTCATCATCTACCTCTTGATGTCCTCGCTGTTCGGCAATTTCTTCTACCCGCTGATCATCCTGTTCACCGTGCCCCTGGCGGCGGCGGGCGGATTCATTGGCCTGAAGCTGGAGAACCTGCTGCTCGCCGCACAACCCCTGGACGTGCTGACCATGCTGGGCTTCGTGATCCTGATCGGCGTCGTGGTCAACAACGCCATCCTCATCGTACACCAGTCCCTGAACAACCTGCGCGAAGGCGGCCTGGCCCCCATGGAGGCGGTGCTCGAATCGGTGCGCACTCGCCTGCGGCCCATCTATATGAGTGCCATGACCTCCATCTTCGGCATGCTGCCCCTGGCTGTCTGGCCCGGTCCGGGTTCTGAACTGTACCGCGGGCTTGGCGCGGTGATCCTGGGTGGATTGGCCCTGTCCACGGTATTCACCGTCTTCGTCATCCCCTCGCTGTTGATGTTCTTTATCGGCATGGAGAAACAGGGGACCGCACCCGCCAGCCCCCGACCATAGGGAAATCCGGCAACTGCGAAACGAAGCGCCATGGCGGACAGTCCAAAGACCTCGACCTTCGCGAAGCCCAAAGTGCGGCAGGGATGGGGAGTGAACCGAGGGGAGGGGAAGTGACAAGGGAATGGTGCCTGGAGTTTCCCGGCCCTGGCCGGAGCCAGAAAACAGGGGCAGACCCGACATGGCCTACCCAGCAGGACATCAACGCCAAGGGTTGAGGTGGCCTAGAAGGGCGACGGGGCCAAATCTTCCGCCCCGGCAGACAAACGCCTGACCCAGGCCTCGCCCGTGGAGGTCAGGAAAAAGACCTTGCGTCCGTGCCGGCCAAGCACGTCTTCAGAGGCGATCTTCAGGCCGTATCCGGCAAGTGCCTCGCGGGCCGCTTCAACGTTCTTGCTGCCCACGTCAACGATGTCGCGCATCAACCCCTTGCGTTCGGGTTCGATGGTGAAACCGCCCCCGAACAACTTGACCTCCAGGTCCCCGGCCTTGATGCCCAGCCTGCCAAAACGGACCATGATCTCTTGCACGGCCACGTCCGCATACTTGCAGGACCGTTCCTCGCCCGGACGATCAGAGCCTGTGGGCAGCATGGCGTGGCAGATGGCAGCAGCGCCCGAAGGCCCATGGTGAAAAGTCGCACTGACGCACGAGCCGAGCACCGTGGTGATCATGGTCGGCCTGCGCGTAAAGATGCACTCCCCAATTCGCAGATGCTCTACGGGATAATCCTGTCTGGAATACTGCTCCGGATTGCTTGGGGTGGAGGGGGTGCGGGGCTGTTTCATGGCCTCAGCCTATCCCTTTTCCAGGGCGGGTCAAAGACCTTCATGGCCACCCCGGACGGGATGACACTGACATCTTGCGCCATCCGCTCAGACCTTCACCGGACTGCGAAAGCAACCCCCGAAACACTCCGCCCCAGGGACACAGCCCACAAACGATGAGCGGCCTCCGGGAATTCCCCAGAGGCCGCTCACAATCTCACGGTGCCATTATGCTTTGGGTTTGGTCTTCTTGACCCGCTTGGTCCAGAGCTGCATCTCCTTCATCTTCTTGCGCCGTTCGCGCTGCAGCCCCTTGCAGATCAGGGGGGTGCCCTTTTTGTAACCCCACTTCTCGCGATACTCGTCAGGGGTCAAACCAAATTTGATCAGGTTCTTTTTGGTCAGTATCTTGTAAGCCTTGCCATCCTCAAGGTTGATGATGGATTTCTCTCGAATGGCCTTCTTCGGGTCCGTTGCGGGGACATGCTTTTCTTCCACATGTTCACCGTCGCCAAGTCTTCTGATACCCTCCGCCAATTTCCTAACCATGGAGGTGATCTCCTCCTCCGCCATGGTCCTGACACCTGCCTGGGCCTTTACGATATCCAAAGCTTCCTTAAGATAATCATCCATGCCTTCACTCCTCCGAAATATGTCACCCTTAACCAACAACCGCACCGGCGGAACACCAATCCATGCATCTCGCTTCGCCACGACACGCCTGGAATCAAATTGCAACATCGTTTTCTTAACACACCCACAGGAAACAGTGCAACCAAATTAATTGATAGTACATCAAGCCAATAAAACAATGCAGATTTGCATTATTTTTTTCACAACAGCTGGTTCAGCCTTGCTTGTTCCGGCAAAGGTACACGTGGACAAGTTCTCAACGGCTGGTCACATCAATTTACATCCATCACAATTCATCCTATAAAAATTACAACACCACGCACCGACGACCATCGTCCAATCAGAGGCAATAGATGAAGTACATCATTTTCGAGGATTTCTCCGGACAGGCCATTCCCGTACTGTTCCCCGACAGGATCAACCACGACGAACTCAGGGAGCAGATGCCCTATGCCACGGTCCTCTCGGCCGGGTACGTCAACCACACGGGAGGAGGCTTCATCTGCCACGGGGAATCCAAGGCGCTGGGGGCCGCGGCATCGGTGACCGACGCCGCCGTGATCGAGCGACATTTCCAGCAAGGGACCGACTAAGCCCCCCCCCCACTCTTTTGCGCACCACGCGAAAAAAAACGCCACCGCCGCAATCATGCAGCAGTGGCGTTTTTCAATTGATGGATGCGGAACGACTTAGGCCAGGGCCTCGGCGATGACCCCGCAGACCTCGTCCACCTGCTCGTCGCTCATGTAGGGATGCATGGGCAGGCTGAAGATGTTCCGGGCCAGATGCATGGACACGGGCATGTCCTCGGCCGTGTAGCCCAGGTCCGCAAAGGCCGTCTGGATATGCAGCGGCTTGGGATAGTAGACCACCGAAGGAATCCCGGCCTCCTGCAGGGCGGTCTGGATCTCTTCGCGACGCTCATGGACGATGGAATACTGGGCCCAGGCACTGCGGCAGCCCTCGGGCACCTTCTGGAAGGTGAACCCGGCCAGCTTGGACAGCAGCATGGAATAGCGGTCCGCCACGCGCTGGCGTTGATCGAGTTCTGCGGCGAAGACCGAGAGCTTGGGCAGCAGCACGGCGGCCTGCAACGTGTCCAGGCGACCGTTGATGCCGATGCGGTCGTTGTCGTACTTGTGGGTTCCCATGCCATGCACCATGAGTGAGCGCATCAGCTGAGCCATCTCGTCATCGTCGGTGAAGACCGCCCCTCCGTCCCCGTAGCAGCCCAGGGGCTTGGCCGGAAAAAAGCTGGTGGCCGACACATGGCCCAGGGCCCCGGCCCGCACACCGTTGTACTGCGAGCCAAAACTCTGAGCCGCGTCCTGAAGCACGAACAGGCCATGGCGGTCGGCCAACTCCATGATCGAATCATAGTCCGCCGGCACCCCGAAGATGTCCACGGGGATGATGCCCTTGGGCGTCAGCTTCCCGGCCCCCGTGGGCAGGGGGTACTTGCCCGCATCACCCATCTTCACGGCCCGGATGGCCAGACGCAGGGCCTCGGGATCGATGTTGAAGGTCTCGGGGTCCACGTCCACGTACACGGGGGTCGCTCCCAGCAGGGAGATCACTTCCGCGGTGGCGATGAAGGTGAAGGGCGTGGTGAAGATGGCGTCGCCCGGCCCCACCCCGTGGGCCATCAGGGCCAGCAGCAGGGCGTCGGTCCCGCTGGAGCAGGCAATGGCGTTCTTCACCCCCGCAAACGCGGCCAGCTTCTCTTCCAGCTCCTTGATTTCGGGGCCCATGACATACTGGCCATGGGCCAGCACGGCGTCCATGCGGGCGCGGATATCGGTCTCCAGTTCCCGGAACTGGGCCTTCAAATCAATGAAAGGCATCGTCATTCTTTTTTATCTCCCTAGACGAACCGGCCCAGACGGCAGGTCCGTTTCACTGCAATTATTCGCTTTTTCGCCACAGATTGTCTCCTATTGGACAATCAAATCAGTCCTGCCCGTCCCCGGTCTCGTGCATCTCTGCCAGGCAATCGAGCAGTCCCTGCCCCATGTCCGTGTACGACTCGCCCACCAGCTTGGTCCCAATTCGGGGCAAAAATCCGTACGGCGTGATCTTGTAATGCCCGCCCAGCGGTTGATTCAGGAACTCGATGTCCGGCTTGTTGCCCAGGATCTCGCGCACCATGTCCATCAGGTCCCGCACCCGGTAGGGGTATGGCCCCGTCAGGATCACGTGCTGGTTGGCGTACTCTTCTTTCAAGATGCGTACCGAAAGCCTGGCCGCATCCCGGACATGGATGTACTCGCGCTGCTCCTCGCCGCTGCCGGAATAGGTCACCTTGCCCTGGGACAGGGCCGAGTGCAGAATCCTGTAGATACCGTTGCGCATGTCCGCCCGACGGCCATAGAGAGAACCGTAGCGCAAAATGGTGTACTCAATCCCGTAGCGTTCCTTGTAGGCCTCGATGATCCGTTCCGAGGCCTGCTTGCTGGCACGGTAGAAGGAGCCCTTCTCGCTGTAGACATAGACCGTGCTGGCGAAGACATAGCGCTTCACGCCGGTTTCGCGACAGGCGTCGAGGATATGGGCATTGCCCAGCACATTGAGCTGGATGGTCTCGATGGGCTTGTTGCGGGCCTCGTCGATATCGGCCAGCCCGGCGAAGTTGTAGACGTAATCCGCCCCTTCGACGGCGCGACGCATGGACTCGGGGTCCAGGATGTCGCACAGGAACATCTCCTGGCCTTCGCGGATATAGGGGGACTCCACCAGGTCGCAGACCCGGACTCGGAATCCGGCCCGGACCAGCTCGTCGCAGACATGGCTGCCCAGAAATCCAGAACCGCCAAAGACTACTGCCAGTTCACTCACGTCGTTCTCCTCATTATGCGTGCATCATCGCGATGCCCGGCGCTCATCTCGCCCTGACGGACAAGGTCACCGACTCTCCTCTCGGCCCCGGAAAACATACGGACCCAATGATCCATTTGTCACGCCGCTTATGGCGCAATTCAACCGCATGTCCCGCGCGCCAATGACCAAAAGGCAATGCGGCGAGGCATGGATAAACCTGCTCAGGACCTTCATTCCCCAGATGCAAAAGCCCCCTCACTCAACCGCTCAGTAATCAACGGCACCGGAAATGTCTTCCTTTGCCGCACAGCTCTTGTCAACCGTTTTCCCCAAAGGATCGTTACAGTCCGGAGCTTCCCGAACATGAAACGGCCCCCGGAAAACAATTTCCGGAGGCCGATGGCTCAAGAGACGAAAATCGATGGCTCAGGCAATCGACACGATCTCGATGTCGCTGTAGTCCAGGTCGGCCGAGTTGCCGAGGTCGAGATAGGTGCTCGAGCCAACACCGTCGTCCCCGTCGTCGTCGTAGTAGAGGTAGTCGCTGACGTCGTCGAAGATGAACACCGCGCCATCCTGGGCCACGTTTGCGCCCACGTAATTGCTGACGGTGAAGAACCGCCCAGAATCCAGTGTGCCCACGGCGAGATTGCCGAAGCCCGAGGAATCGAGCTGCAGCTTGTCCTGGGCCCAGTCGCAATCCCCGAGATAGTCCACATCGTAACCGGCGGCGGTCATGTACAGGTAGGTGTCCGAACCGCTGCCGGAGTAGACTGTATCAGCCCCCTCCCCGCCGCACAGCGTGTCGTTCCCGCCGCCGCCGGAGAGGGTGTCGGATCCCAGAGATCCGTAAAACTCGTCGGCGCCCGAGCCGCCAACCAGGGAGTCATCCCCCTGCAGGGCGTTGACGTAGCTGCCGCCCGTCCCGGCGCTGAAGGTGTCGTCGCCGGTGCTGCCGGTGAAATGCACAGAACCTTCATATGAGGTGGCATCCACCCTGGTCACATCGGTTACGTCCACGCTGTTGGCCGTTCCGGAATCCATGGACTCCGTCGCTGTTTGGAGATTGACCGTCAGTTCGTCCGAACTCTCCTGCCCTCTGACGGTCAGGGTCCTGGAGGGGGCCGTTCCCGAGAGGGTCAACAGGGTCGAATCCGCATTGGCGGTGAACTCGTTGCCGTAGACCACGTACACCTCGCCATTGGTACCGGTCCCATGCCCAGACACGCCGAAATCGGCGTAGCCGTCCCCGTTCAGGTCGCCCAGATAGCCGACGCTGTAACCAGTTGATGTTCCGGAAGTCTTGCCCAGCAGGATCATGCCGTCTTCTCCACCCAGCAGGTCCGGATCGAGTTCGGCCTGCTTGGCACCCCAGCCATTGACTCCATTGGCACCGCCAAAGACAAGGTAGGCTTCTCCGTTTTCGTTACTCGCCGCCGTATATCCGCCGACCATGAAATCTCCGTAGCCGTCGCCATTCACATCACCTGCGGTCTGCACGGAAAAACCCAGACGATCAGTACTGCCCGCGTTGCCCTCGATGACATAACCATAGGTGCCATCGGCCCCATTGGAAGCCAGCAAATTGATGAGCGATATGTCGCCGTCGGTCACTCCATCCTCAGCATCTAATGCAGCGAGTTGATCACCATAGGCCACGAAGACCCTGCCGGGGCCGGCCAAGCCTGTATAATTATGAGGCGCACCAATGATCAGATCACTGATGCCATCGCCATTCACGTCGGCGTAGGTCACCTGCCCCGTGAGGTCATTGGCGTTCACGCCGCGCAACAGATATCCGTTGGTTCCATCCAGTCCTGCCACATTGAATCCGCTGGAGAGAGCACTGGATTCTCCCTTGACCCCATTGGCACCGCCGAACACGAGGTAGGCCTTGCCAATCCTGAAAGGATTCGATCCGTGCCCCTCGTTGGCGCCGATCAGCACCTCGCCAAAACCGTCACCATTCATGTCCGGGACACCGCTCACGCTGCTGCCCATGAATTCACGATCATTGGTATTGTAGAAAAAGACGCCGTTGCTGCCGTCCACATTGTTCTGGCTCCACTCGGCCCCACCGGAATAGCCGTTGCCTCCGAACAGCACGTAGACCTCTCCACGATCCGAATCGACTGGCTCTCCAGCCATAAAGGCGGATTGAATCACGTCTGAATATCCATCTCCGTTGATGTCACCGTAGCTGGCCGAGTTGCCCCCCTGATCATAGGGCGTGAACCCGTTGAGGATGAAGCCATTGCTGCCGTCGCCACCGTTGCCCGAGGCCAGATAGGTCACATTGAGGGTTCCGTCCGCCGTACCGTCCATGGCGTCCAGATCATCCAGAGCCGAGCCTCCGAACAGCACATAGCCCTCTCCCGTTGCCGTGGAAAAACCTATGGCACCCAGAGAAAAATCGTCATAGCCGTCGTTGTTGAAATCCCCCACGGTACTCATGTTCTTGTTGCGGCCATAGACGCCCATTTTCCCATCGGTGCGGTAGCCTTGCAAAACATAGCCGTTGCTACCATCCAGATACGAAATATCGATGTTGCCGTCCGTGGTCCCGTCCGCCGCGTCCATGGTGGTGAGATTCGACCCGCCGAAGATGAGATAGGCCTCACCCGCATTGGTCACGCCGCCCGGGTCGGCGTTTGCGGCTGAGACAATGAAGTCGTCCTTGCCGTCGCCATTGACGTCGCCAACCCAGGCGAAATCCGCGCCGTAGGTCACGCCAGCCGTGTCCCCCTGGATGGTATACCCCGTTGTCCCATCCAGATCGGGCAGGGCCGGACACTCGCTGGACGGAGTGGAATCCCCCCCACCCGAACCGCCGCCATCGCTGTGGCCGTCATCGCCTTCCGCTGGAGTGGTGCCCCCGGCAAGAGTATCGTCATCATCGTCATCGCCGCCGCCTGCCAGCGAATCCGCAAAGGGGTCGTTCGGCTGCCCCCAATCGTCCGGGTCATTAGAACCACTCCCACTCCCGGGCAGGCTGTCACCCCCACCCAGGGTATCGTCTCCGGCACCACCCTGCAGGGTGTCGTCGCCCAGAAATTCCTCCATGGCGCCGGCGATGAAGGACATGATATCGCCCTCCGTTGCTCCCCCCTCGGGAGTCAGCTCCACGCCGACCTCATCCTCGCCTCCGCCACCTTCGCCCCCATCGCCTTCGCCGTCGCCATCGCCCCCGTCGCCATCGCCCCCGTCGCCATCGCCCCCGTCGCCATCGTCACCACCTTCACGGGTCACGGGGATGGACAGAATCGGGGCCACGGCATCGAAGAAGGCCTTCTCGAAATCGCTGTAGGAGCGTAGTTCGCCAAAGGACCCGTCCGCAAAGACGTCGAGGATCAGGTTGGCGTTGTTGATGACCATGGTCCCAAACGGCGTGGTCACGGTCAGGTCCTTGCCGTCGTACTGAAAAATGCCGACCTTGATCCCGTCCGCACCGATCTGCAGGTCCGCACCCGTGCCCCGAATACCGATGGTCGCCATGGGCGAGACCATGGACACACCCTCGGGATTGCTCGCCGCGATCTCGCCGGTGACCATACGGAAGGTTCCCTCGGCCATGTTCAGGATCATGTTCGAGGCAGCGCTGTCTTGCGGGGCGTACACAAAGGAATCGATGGTCAGACGGGCATTTTCACCCTGGGACAGGACACTCTGATCGTTGAAACGGATCTCGACATGGGCCCCCTGGGAGGTCAACAGGACGTCGGCAGGAAAGATCTGGCCCCCAAGCTGCAACGCGCGCAGCCCGTCCGCGGACTCGGCAGACACCTCGCCCCTAAGCCCAACCACATGACCAATGGCATCCATGGCTCCCCCCTCGGCTTTCACTACGGACCAATCCACAGAGAATTAGTACGATATTAGCAGCTTGAGCGAGCCTGCGCAACGCCAAGTCCAAATTCACTGGCATACCAGCATTTTTCTTCAATATTATACCAATTTATAAAGACAAAAGCCTGGACGGTTTCCCGCCCAGGCTTGCTGACACATCATTACCGGCCAGGGACTAGGCCTTGGCCACCACGCATTTGATCTCCACCAGGCCGCCCTTGGGCAGGGCCGAGACCTCGATCACCGCGCGCGCGGGTTTATGGTCGCCAAAAAATGCGGCGTAAATACCGTTAAAGACCGGAAACTGCCCCATGTCGGTGACAAAAACGTCCACGGCGGCCACATCATCCACGGTCCGTCCGGCGGCTTCGATGATGGCCTTCATGTTTGACAGGGCCTGCCTTGTCTGGGCCTCGAAACCTTGGGCCAGCTCACCGCTCAGGGGCGAGAGGCCCAACTGCCCGCTGACGAAGACCAGCGCGCCGGTGTCCGCAGCCTGGGAATAGGGCCCCACTGCGGCGGCGGCCTTGTCGGTCTGAATGAATTGCATATTCTCCTCCAGGGTTGGATTGTATGGTCTGCTCCCGACCTAGCATATCAGGTCAGAACCCACCACGGGAAACACGCGGGCCCTTGCAATTCGTATAAAAATGATCATCTATATCTACAAGAAGACTACGCGGCGCCAACACTGTGCCGCCCAAGGAGAGACAAACATGGATTGCGTGATGATCAATAATTGGCAAAAGAGTGACACGGCCCCGGGGGCGGCGGAACAAGCCGCCGAACTGACCCGCAGGCATTGGCAGGAAATCGCCCTGGACCACGGCTACAACCCCGAGACCAATGTCTGCCTCGCCGAACGCGACGGCATGGTCATGGTGGGCCTGTCCGAGGAGATGTACGAGGACTTCCGGGAAGGCACCGGGGGCTGGAGTTTCTACTAACCGGTTGCTGAGGAAGCCTTCATTCAGGCTGCTTTTGGCAGTCAGGCAAGCGCCCTCGGGCGCTTTTCATTTTCCGGGCTGTTGCAATCCCCGTAGCCGCTCCAGGGTCCGGGCCTCGTGTTCGGTCTCGCCAATATTGCGAAAGCACAGCGCCGCATAGTGCAGGGCCTGGGGGTCGTCCTCGAAGGGCAACAGGAAGGACAGGGCCTTGCCGAACTCGCCCAGATTCATCAGCGACACGGCCAGGGCCAGGCTCAGCTTGGGATGGCCATCGTTGACGGTCAGACCCAAAGCCAGGGCGCGCACGGACTCGGGATAGGCCCGGCGCTTTTGCAACAGCAACCCCAGCCCCAGGGCGGCCGTGGCGTCCGGGTGGTATTCAAGGGCGCGGCGATAGAGGGCTTCGGCCACCTGCAAGGGCTCGCTGACCAGCGGGTTGGCGGCGTAGTCGCCGTCGTGGAAGGTCATGCCCAGGCGCGCCAGGAAATCGGCGTGGGACACGGCCAGCTCAGGATCGGCGGACAACTCCACGCCCACGGCATAGGCGGGCAGGCGCGCACCGTAGGTCTGGCGCAGGCGTTTCCCGAAACCCTCCACGGTCGCGATATCCAGGGAGTCGTCGATCTGGAAATGCTTGAGGTCCTCGATGCGCTCCAGCCAGAGATCGTCGGTGGCCCCGCTCTGTTCCTTGTAACGCTCGTACAGAGCCGTGCCCGGGAAGATGGACAGCACGAAGAAATGGCAGACCAGGGGCCGGATGCGCTCGATGAGCGCCAGGGTCCGGTCCACCGTGGCCTCGGACTCGCCGGGGCAGCCATAGATGAAATAGGCCCGGGCCAGGATGCCCAGACTGTGACACAGCGCAAAGGCCCGGACCACGTCGTCCTCGCGGATGTTCTTGTTCAGAAAGTCGCGGATTCCCGTGTCGCCGCTCTCCACCCCGAAGCTGATCTGGATGCATCCCGCCCGGCGCATCCAGCCCAAGACCTCAGCGTCCACGGCATTGACCCGCGAGATGGCCTGCCACTGGACATCCAGTCCCCGGGCCAGAATCTCCCGGCAGACCTCGACGACCCGTGCCTTGTCCAGGGTGAAGGTATCGTCGGACACGAATAGGTAGTCCTCCCCCTGCTCGGCCAACAGCTGCATCTCGTCCACGAAATGCCTGGCCGAGCGAAAGCGCACCTTGGGCCCCCAGAAGGCGGGGGAGCCGCAAAACGTGCAGCGCCCCGGGCAGCCCCGGGTCAGGGCCAGATGATTGTAGCGGAACCAACGCGCCGCAATGGGCAACTCGTCCAGGTCGGCCACCGGGGCCCGAGTCGCCGTGCAGCATGGGCCGTCCGGGCCACGATGGGCGATGCCCGCCACCTGCGCCAGGTCACGCCCCGCGCAGAGGGCAAAGACCAATTTGGGCATGGTCACGTCGCCCTCGCCCAGGACCACGGCGTCCAGCTGCGGGTAGTGCCTCAGAAAAAAGTCCCATAAGGCCGTGGCCGAGACCCCGCCAAAGACCACGGACACCCCGGGCAGCACCCGCTTGGCCAGGGCCGCGATCTCCAGAGCCCCGAAACGGTTGGCCTGGAGCACCGTGAACCCCACCACGTCCGGACCAAAGGCCTTGAATTCGGCCTCCATATCCGCATCGAAGCCGCGCTTGCCGTGCCAGTCAAAGACACGCACCTCGCACCCGGCCTGGAGACAGGCCGCGGCCACGGCATAGCTGCCGATGGGGACGCTACGGACATCTTCGGTATGGGTGCGCTCATCCAGCCAATAGGCATAGACAAGGGCCACCTTGGGCGCGGTCATGGTTCCTCCTTCAGGACACTGGCCCTGCTGTAACCGAAGCGGGCCTCGAAGGCCATCCCGCAACCGGGTGGTCCGCGCATCTCCTTCTCCGTCAAAAGGCCTCTGCCATACGAAAGCAGGTTGTGAAAATGTGCACGAATCGTTTGACGAAACCTCTGAATTTTCATTATACGCGAGGACAGTTAACTATGCAGGGTTTTGGGGGTCTGGGGTGTTCTGGGCGGCACAAGCCGCGCCTACCTCCCGCTGAGAAACGTTTTCAACTGTTTACAAATCGCGCAGGATATTTCACTCCTGTGCAGATTTTTGTTTCTGGCTAACACTTTCGAATATCATTACTAATACAAGAGACACCCAACCACCCATGCACCTCACCGAACTGCTACGCGAACACAGAGAAGCCATTCTCGACCGTTGGTTCGACCTCATCGTCAAGACCTACCCGGGACTCTCCTCGGTGTTTCTGCACAAGAAGCAGCGCTGGGGCAACCCGGTGGGCACCAATATCGAAGACGCCATCGCTGGACTGTATGACGAATTGCTGAAGGACGAGGCTGGCGAGAACCTTGCGCCCCAGCTGGACAGGGTCGTGCGCATCCGCTCGGTCCAGGAATACTCCCCGTCCGAAGCGGTGGCCATTTTGATCTTCATCAAGCACGTAGTGCGCGAGCACTTCACCGAGCAGATCAATGCCGGGGAGGTCCCCGTGGCTGAGGTCCTCAGATTCGAGTCCAAGGTGGACTCCATGATGCTGGTGGCCTTCGACATCTACACCAAATGCCGCAACCAGTTGTTCGAGCTGCGGCTCGAAGACTTCAAGCGCCACTTTTCCGGAGTGCTCCGGCAAAAGGGGATTACAGTCGATTACCCGAAGTTCGAATGATCTTCGGAGTCCGGTGACGGGGAAACTGGCACTGTAACTTAAATCGAGGTAGGGGCTTATGAACGCACTGTATTCACTTTTCGCCGTATTCGCGCTCATCCTTCTTGGGATGGCCGGAGCCGCGGCGGGGATGACCTTCTCTCTTGGGGTGGTCATTCCGTACTTGGCGATCGCAATCTTCTTCGTGGGATTCGTCGCCAAAGTCATCGGCTGGGCCAAATCGCCCGTGCCTTTCAGGATTCCCACCACCGGGGGTCAGATGAAATCGCACGATTGGATCCAGCACTCCAAGCTGGACAACCCGGCAACCACGGGCCAAACCATTTTACGCATGGCGCTGGAAGTCCTGTGCTTCCGCTCCCTGTTCCGCAACGTGGCCGTGCAACGTTTCGGCAGCACCCAGGACGGAGTGGACATGAAGGTCCGCTACGCCTCCACCAAATGGCTATGGGGCTTCGCACTGATCTTCCATTACTCCTTTCTGATCGTGTTCGTGCGGCACTTCCGCCTGTTCACCGATCCGGTCCCGGGCTTTCTGGTCGGCCTGGAGTTCGCCGATGGCCTGCTGCAGATCGGCGTGCCCACCCTGTACCTGACAGACCTGTTCCTGATGCTGGGTGTGACGCTGCTCCTGCTCAGACGGATGGTGCTCCCCCAGGTCCGCTACATCTCGCTGGTGGCTGATTATTTCCCGCTGTTCCTGATCCTGTCCATCACTTGCTCGGGCATCATGATGCGCTACTTCGCCAAGACCGACATCATGGCCGTGAAGCAGCTGACCATGGGCCTGTTCAGCTTCGCGCCCCAGGCGCACATCGAAGGGATCGGCGCCATCTTCTACATCCACCTGTTCCTCGTCTGCGTGCTGATCGCGTACATCCCGTTCAGTAAGCTGATGCACCTGGGTGGCGTGTTCCTGTCTCCGACCCGGAACCTTCCCAACGACAACCGGGCGAAGCATCACCGCAACCCCTGGAACGACGAAAGCATCAAGCCTCACAGCTACGCGGCCTACGAAGACGAGTTCCGCGAGAAGATGATCGAAGCTGGTCTGCCCGTCGAGAAGGACATGGATGAGGCCGCTCAAACCGAGGCCCAATAGCCATAAGGAGTAGACGATGGCTTGGAATGTTAAACCTGAAGAACTTTTGCAGTACGACTTCAAAGTTCCGCAGAAGAATTGGATGGATGTTCCGGCGGAATTTCGCCCGGGTAACTGGTGCTACCCCGGCAAGCCGGAAATCGTTGAATATCTGAACAAATCCACCAAAGGACAGTTCCCCTACGCCCGTCAGTGGGTACCCACGGACGAGGACTGGAAACTGCCCGAGAACTGGCGCGAGATCATTCGCGACGGGTTCCGCGAACGCCTGGACAAGTACCGCTCGTTCAAGGTGTTCATGGACATCTGCGTGCGCTGCGGCGCCTGCGCCGACAAGTGCCACTTCTACATCGGCGGCGGCGATCCCAAGAACATGCCCGTGCTGCGCGCCGAGCTGTTGCGCAGCATCTACCGCGGCGAGTTCACCCTCGCCGGCAAGATCCTGGGCAAGCTGGCCGGTGCCCGCAAGCTGGAAGAAGACGTCATCAAAGAATGGTTCCTGTACTTCTACCAGTGCACCGAATGCCGCCGCTGCTCACTGTTCTGCCCCTACGGCATCGACACCGCCGAGATCACCATGATGGCGCGCGAGCTGATGCACCTGGTGGGTCTGAACATCAACTGGATCATGGAGCCTGCTGCCAACTCCAACCGTACTGGCAATCACATGGGCATCCAGCCCCATGCCTACTACGACATGATGGAGTTCATGTGTGACGACATCGAGGAGATCACCGGCGTCAAGGTGAACTGTCCGGTGAACGAAAAGGGCCACGAGGTCCTGTTCATCACCCCGTCCGGCGACATCTTCGCCGACCCGGGCACCTACACCTACATGGGCTACCTGATGCTCTTCCACGAGATCGGGTTGGACTACACCTGGTCCACCTATGCCTCCGAGGGTGGCAACTTCGGCCTGTTCACCTCGGACGGACTGATGAAGAAACTCAACGCCAAGATGTATGCCGAGGCCAGGCGCCTGGGCGTCAAGTACATCATCGGCGGCGAGTGCGGCCACATGTGGCGCGTGGTGAACCAGTACATGGACACCATGAACGGCCCGGCGGACTTCCTGGAGACCCCGGTCAGCTCCATCACCGGCACCCGCTTCGAAAACGCGGCGGCCAACTCCATGATCCACATCACGGAGTTCACCGCCGACCTGATGAAACACAACAAGTTGAAGCTGGACCCCAGCCGCAACGACAACCTGCGGGTCACCTATCATGACTCCTGCAACCCTGCCCGTGCCATGGGCCTCTTGGAAGAGCCGCGCTACGTCATCAAAAACGTGTGCAACAACTACTTCGAGATGCCCGAGGAAACCATCCGTGAAAAGACCTTCTGCTGCGCCGGCGGCTCGGGCCTGAACACGGACGAGTACATGGAAATGCGCATGCGCGGCGGTCTGCCCCGCGGCAACGCCCTGCGCTACGTGCAGGAGAAACACGACGTAAACATGCTCGCCACCATCTGCGCCATCGACCGTGCGACCCTGCCTCCGCTGGCCAATTTCTGGGCCCCGGGAGTAGACGTCACCGGCGTCCACGAGATGGTCGCCAACGCACTGGTGATGGAAGGCGAGATTCCCAGAGAAGTGAACCTGCGGCAGGAACCCCTGCCGGGTGCCGAGTAAGGGAGGACTAACCTATGTTTGACGGTGGTAAGATCATTGCCGGAATCATAGTCTTTGTCGGCCTGATGACGTTCCCGTTCTGGTACAACGTCGGTCAGGCCGCCTATAAAACGCCCGAGCTGCAGCTTCCTCCCAAGGATGTCGCTACCCAATGTGTTGAGTCCGCGGAATATATGCGGGCCGAGCACATGCAGCTCCTTAACAATTGGCGCGACTGGGTCGTGCGCGACGCAAATCGCGTTTACACCAGCAAGCAAAACGGTGCTCATTTCGAGATGAGCCTCCAGAAGAGCTGCATGAAGTGCCACACCAGCAAAGAGCAGTTCTGCGACAAGTGCCATACGGCAGCCGCAGTCGCTCCCTACTGCTGGGACTGTCACATTGCGCCTCAGGAGGTGAAGTAATGAAAACCAATAGAAGACACTTCCTCAAAGTCGCCGGTGTGACGGCCTTGGGACTTGCCGCAGGTGCAGGCACCGCGGCGGCCTCCTATCTGCCGCACTACGACCATGTGACCCCCAACCACGACCACCTCGTGGCCGGGCGCTGGGGCATGGCCATCGACACCAGGAAATTCCACTCCAAGGAAGACTTCCTGCCCTTGGTCCAGGCCTGCCACAAGGATCACAACGTCCCGACCATCCCGGGCAAGCAGGAAGTGAAGTGGCTCTGGACGGACAGCTTCCACCACAGCTTCCCCACCGAGCCCAACGAGTTCCTGTCAGAGGATATTCATCACAGGAGTTTCCTGCTGATGTGCAACCACTGCAAGAACCCCCCGTGTGTGCGTGTCTGTCCCACCCAGGCGACCTACAAGCGCGCGGACGGCATCGTCATCATGGACATGCACCGTTGTATCGGCTGCCGGTTCTGCATGGCGGGTTGCCCTTACGGTTCCAGAAGCTTCAACTTCCAGGACCCGCGCCCGTTCATCGCCGAGCAGAACAAGGAATACCCCACTCGGATGAAGGGTGTGGTCGAGAAGTGTAACTTCTGCGCCGAGCGTCTTGCCGAAGGCAAGCTGCCCGCCTGTGTAGAAGCCTCTGAGGGCAAGTTGATCTTCGGTGATCTGGAGAATCCAGAATCCGAGATCCGCCAGGCCCTCGCGGAAAACTACACCATCCGCCGTAAACCTGACCTGGGAACCGACCCCAGCGTCTTCTACATCATCTAAGGTGGTGCGACATGCTTGAATATGCACTCAAGGGTGACAAGAAATACTGGATGTGGATCGGCTTCCTCGGACTGCTGATCTGCATCGGCGCCTACAATTACCTTCAACAGTTTCAGGAAGGTCTGGTCCTGACCAACATGAGCCGGGACGTGTCCTGGGGCTTCTACGTCGCCCAGCTGACCTACCTGGTCGGTGTGGCCGCATCGGGCGTCATGCTGGTCCTGCCCTACTACCTGCATGACTACAAGAAGTTCGGAAACCTCGTGGTGTTCGGCGAGTTCATGGCCATCGGCGCCATCGTCATGTGCCTGCTGTTCGTGGTCGTGGACCTCGGCCAGCCGCTGCGCATGCTGAACGTTGTCCTGCACCCGACCCTGAACTCCGTGCTGTTCTGGGACGCCACCGTCCTGAACGGTTACATGATCCTGAACATCGTGGTCGGCTGGGCCTCCCTGGAAGCCCAGAAGAAAGGCGTGCCCTACGCGAAATGGGTCAAGATCCTGGCCATCGTGTCCGTGCCGTTCGCCTTCTCCATCCACACGGTGACGGCCTTCCTGTACGCAGGCATCCCGGGCCGCCACTTCTGGCTGACCGCCATCCTGGCCGCCCGCTTCCTGTCCAGCGCCTTCTGCGCCGGACCGGCCATCATGCTGCTGGCCCTGTTCGCCATGGAGAAAACCACCAAGTTCGAACTGGGCAAGGAAGCCGTGCAGACGCTGACCCGGATCATCGCCTACGCCATGGTCTTCAACGTCTTCTTCTTCGGCCTTGAACTGTTCACCGCGTTCTACTCCCAGATCCCGGGCCACATGCACTCCATCGTGTATCTGTTCTCGGGCCTCGAAGGCCATCACGCCATGGTGCCCTACTTCTGGGCCGCCGCGTTCATGGCCATCCTGTCGCTGTGCCTGCTCATCCCGAGCACGACCCGCAACTGCAAGCCTGTCCTGATCTTCGCGCTGATCATCCTGATCGCCGCCACCTGGATCGACAAGGGCATGGGCCTCGTGGTCGCCGGTTTCATCCCCAACATGTTCGAGGGCGTGACCGAATACATGCCGTCGAGCACCGAGCTTCTGATCTCCATGGGCATCTACGCCATCGGCACGCTCATCGTGACCGTGCTCTGGAAGATCGCCGTTTCCGTGAAGCAGGAAGCCGCCTAACATCCCCGTCCGTTAGGCCCCTCTACAGTGCCGAAGGCCCGTTCCCGCAAGGGGGCGGGCCTTCTTTCTCCTCTCCCGAACCACACCTGCGCACCACTCCCGGCCCTCCCCTTGCGCCTCCTCCCCCTGGACGGCAAGTTGCAGCGTCCTTCGTTCCTGCGCACCTCTCCCGGCCCTCTTCTTGCCCCCGGGGGGAACTGCCCTGATCAATCATTGTGCATGCGCCCAACGGCTGCGCTGCATGACCCCTTCGGCACAGCCAACCGGCCCCGGCCAGACCATATAAAAAACCGCCCGATGCAGCGCTGCATCGGGCGGTGGAATGGACGACGGGAGAAGGTTCCCGGGGCTTGCTGGTTGACTAGCTTACTGGGCAGTCTAGCCAAGCATTTCCCGGACCCACCCTGCACGCAGCTCTAGGGCGTGACGGTCAGGGTATAGCCCTTGTCCCAGATCAGGTACTTCTGGGCCAGGGCCTGGAGGTCCTCGGGGGTCAAGGTCTTGGTCTTTTCCAAGTTCGTGCGATTAAAGTCCAGGGGGAAGCCGCTGACAAGCAACCCGGCGGCCTCGCCGCTGCGCGAGGACAGGCTTTGGTGATCGCGGTAATAGTCACCCTCCAGCAGATTCCTGGCGCGATCGATCTCCTCGCCGGAGAGCGGAGTGGCATGCAGATTGGCCACGGCCTCCCTGAATCCGCCCAGGGCCAGTTCGGTCTTGTCGGGATACGTACCGATGTAGAAGGCCAGGAACCCGGATTCGGGCGCCTGCCACAGGAACGCGGTCACGGTGTAGCCCAGGCCCTGCTTGTCGCGCAACTCCCGGAACAGCATCCCACCCTGCCCGGCCAAGGCCTGGCGCAGCAGGTCCAGGCCCACGGAGTCCTCATGCCGGGACCCCGGCACGGGGAACGAGACCACGATATGCGACTGGTTGCGGTCGGGCATGGTCAGGTGCTTGTTGAACTCCTTGCCCCAGCTGGGCGTGGAGAACTCAAAGTCCTGGGCCTGGCCCTGGGCCGCCAGTTCACGGGCCAGGGTCAGCACGGCCTCGCGGTCGAAATCGCCGCACACGGCCATGATCCAGGACTGGAGGCGCTGACGGCCCCAGAACCCGGCGATCTGTGCGGTGTCAAAGCCAGCCACACCCTCCACGGTGCCGCGATGGAAATAGGAATAAGCCGTATCGGCGTAGAGCATGGGGAACAGGTTCCTGAAGGCCAGCCCCGTGGGCTGGTCTTCACGCTGCTTGATGTCGGCGATCTGTTCGCTCTTGGCACGGTCCACTTCCTCGGGGGCCAGGGCCGGGGCCGTCAGGGTCTCCTTGAACAGCGGCAGCAACTCAGCGGAGAAGCGCGAGGGGAACTTGGCCCCCACCACGAACAGGTCGCGGCTGGCCGAGGCGCTGAAGGAGGCCGCACGGTCGGAGAGGTAGTCCTCATACTCCGTGGCGCTGAGGCCTTGCGTGCCTCGGGTCAGGGAACGAGAGGTCAGGTCGGCCAGACCCTGCTCATCGGGGAAGAGCAGGGAATCGCCCCCCTTGAAGGCCATGGTCACGGAGGTATAGGGCAACGTGCCGTCGGGCAGCAGCACCAAGGTGTGCCCGCCGCCCAGGTCGATGCTCTCGGTCTGGCCCAGCCCAAGGGTGGCGGCCACCGGGGCCTTGTCGGCCTTGGCCGAGGTCCAGGCCTTGTCCATGGAAGCGGCCATGCTCTGCTCCAGCTCTGCGGGGTCCTTGTCATTCTCGGGGATCAGGGCGGACACGGCCAGGGCCTCGCGGGTCAGATACTTGCGAGACAATTGCTGCATCTCAGCGGTGGTCACGCCGCCAACGTTGTATAGATAATTGCTTTCAGCCTCGAGACTGCCCTCGAAGAACTGGAAATAGCCGATCTTGGAGGCCAGTCCCCCCAGAGTCTCCTTGGAGGAGTACAGGGAGTCCTCGATGTTCAACCGCCCGCGCTCAAGCTCCTGAGCGGTGAATTTGGAGGTGTCCAATCCGGCCAATTCGCGGTTCAGGGCCTCCCAGAACTCGGGCAGCTTGTCGCCGTCCAGGGTCGCGCTGATGTACAGCAGGCCGACCTGGTCCAGGGTCAGGGTGTAGGCCGACACGTCGTCCACCAGTCCCAGTTCGTACTTGAACTTGCGGTACAGCAGCGAGGTGTCGTCACCACCCAGCAGGTGCCCCAACATGTCCAGCCCCGCGACCTCGCCGGAATGCAGGCCCGGCACCGGGAAGGCCACGGCCACATAGGCCTTGTTCCAGGGGCCCTTTTCCACACGGATGCGCGGGGCGGCATGCTCGGCCACAGGCAGCGGCCGCTTGGGGGTCACGCGGCCGGTGTTCGAAAGCTGGCCAAAGAACTGTTCCACCTCGGCCACAGCGGCCTCGGGCTGCACATTGCCCACCACCACCATGAGCATGGACTGGGGCTGATAGAACTGGCCGATGTAGTCCAGGATGTCCTGACGGGTGATGCCTTGGACGGTTTCACGGGTGCCGATGATGGGCCGCGCATAGCCATTGCCCCCCCAGACCAGGGGTTGCAGAGACTTGAAGCGACGCGAGGACGGGCTGTCCTCTCCGCGTTCCAGCTCGGCCAGGACAACCTTCTTTTCGCGTTCTAATTCGTCGGGATCCAGGGCTACGTTGAAGATCATGTCCTGCAACACGTCCAGGCCAAGGGTCAGACGGTCGGCAGGCAGGTCGATCTTGTACATGGTGTAGTCGAAGCTGGTGGCGGCGTTCAGAGATCCACCGGCACCCTCGATGCTCTCGGCGACCTCACCAGGGGCGCGTCTGCCGGTGCCCTTGAAGACCATGTGCTCCAAAAGATGGCTGATGCCGGACTGTTTGTCCGTCTCATAGGCAGACCCGGCGCGCACATACAGCCGCAGGGAAACCAGGGGGAAACGGTTGTCGGGCTGGACCAGCACGGACATGCCGTTGGGCAGCTTGGTCAGCACGGTTTCGGCCGCAGCTACGCCAGTTGCCGAGGCAACACCAACGGTCCCGGCAACCGGGGCCGCACTGGCGGAAAGGACACTAGCGGCGACCATGGTCAGCGCTCCCATGAGAATAAATATCTTTCTGAGCATCTACGATCACTCCTGGTTCTCCTTGTGCTGTGTGGCCATCCGCAGGCAGGTGGCAAAAAAGCGAGGTGCACGCACCCCGCTTTTGATTTGATAAGGCCTGACACCAGAAATGCAAGGGCAATGCACCCCGGTTCTTTGGGATTTCCGACGGATGGATTCAAGCCCGGCCCCTGTACCGCGACACTGGCTGCGTACCATTTGCAAGCACCCCCTAGGGCAGGTGCATCCACTGGCGCATCTTGGTGAGCATGTACCGCTCGGGCGACAGATCGGGATTCACCAGTTCCACGATGCGCAGCGGCGAGAGGTATTTGTCCGTCCAGTTGAAGCGCAGGGCCATGGCCTTCATGCCCTCGGGCTCGGCCTGGGCGATGAGCGCCCGGATATCCGTGGTGCGCTCGCCCTTCTTGGTCATGCGCGTCCAGGGCATGGACTCCAGTTCCAGGACAGCTTCCCATTCCCCGCGCCGGGCGGCCACGATGTCGAAATCCTCATGGAACTCCAGCAGGTAATCCTCGGCCACGGAGTGGGTAAACTTCTTGCTTATGGGCAGGGTCTCAACCATCAGCAGCTGAAAGCCTTCGGGCATGTGCGGCATCAGCCGCTCGGCCAGTTCCTGGGGTCCCAGTTCACGGCGCAGGTAGACGTCGAACCACTCGCGCTCGCTGGCCACGCCCACGGGCAGGGCCCGTCCGAAGGATACGCGCGGCAAGGGGTGGAACCCGGCGGAAAAGCTGACGGGAATCTTGGCCCGGCGCAACAGATGCCCGATGAGCGATTGCAGCTCAATGGGTGACAGAAAACGTGTCTCCTCCAGCTTGGCATGCCAGATACGGTAATGGCAGGCCTTGTCGGACAGCTCGCCGATGTCGGGCGGCAGGGGCCTGCCCCCCTTGGCGCGTTGTTGCCCGGCATCCTGGGGCACCAACTCCGGCGCTGCGGGGGCGGTGCCGGGGGCCGTCTCAGTTGGAGAAGCCTCTGTGGGCAGGGCGTCCCCGGAAATGCCGGGGGCCTCTGCGGTGGTCGCGCACTCGGGACCGCCCGACTCATCCTTCGCCGCAACGGACCGGTCGGCGGCCGGCGGCACGGGTTGCACAACCTCGTCAGCGGAATCGAGTCCCTCCTGGGCCAGGGCCTCGGTCTGGTGCGCGGCCCCACCGCTGGCATCGTCCTGGTCGCGCTGGGAGCAGACCACCCGGGGTCTGATCTCGACCCCTTGGGCTTGGCTCGCAAGCTCGGATTCGCGCCCGTCGAGGTTGCAGACCCCACAGTTGCGGCAGGCCAGATAGCGACAGTCGTCGGTCAGCTTGACCGCCCGGGAGCGGTGCAGCTCGGTGAGCAGGAATTTCTTGGTCACGCCGCAGGACAGATGATCCCAGGGCAGGGGCCCGTCCTCGTCGCGCGCAGCCAAAAAATCCATGGGGTCCAGCCCCTCGGCCTCCATGGCCTCGAGCCACGGCGCCAGCCGCATGTGGTCCTTCCAACTGGTAAACAACGCGCCCTTGTCATAGGCCCGCAGCACCACCGGGGCCAGGGAGCGGTCCCCGCGCGAGAAGAAGCCCTCGAGGAAGCTCATCTCCGGCAGGTGGGAACGCAGCTGGAGACGCTTGTGGGGGCGGAAAAGGTCCTTCAGATAGCCCACGCGCTGGCGCACCTCGTCCATGTCGATCTGCCGCTCCCACTGGAACGGAGTGTGCGACTTGGGCACAAAGGGCGAGACCGCGGCCGTGACCTGCAACCGCTTGTCATACTTTCCGGCGCAGTCGCGGACCTTGAGACACAGGTCCAGGATGGCCTCGATGTCCTCGGGGGTCTCGGTGGGCAGACCGATCATGAAATACAGCTTCACCTGCTGCCAGCCCCGGTCGAAGAGCTTCTTGACGTGCTCCACCAGGGCCTGCTCGGTGATGCCCTTGTTGATCACGTCGCGCAGGCGCTGACTGCCCGCCTCCGGTGCCAGGGTCGCGCCCGTGCGACGGATGGAGGCCATGAGCCCCATGATGCGTTCGGAGACCGAGCCCACGCGCAAGGAAGGCAGGCTGATGGCCACCTGCTCCGAACGACAGCGCTCGAAACTCTGGGTGAACAGCTCTTCCAGGGCGGAGTAGTCGCCCGTGGACAAGGACAGAAACGAGAGGTCCTCGTACCCGGTCTGCTCCAGGCCCTGGGCGATGAGCCGGTCCAGGGTCTCGGGTGAACGCTCACGAGCCGGGCGATAGATCATGCCCGCCTGGCAGAAGCGGCAACCACGCGTGCAGCCGCGGGCGATCTCCACGGCCAGACGGTTATGCACGGCCGAGGCGAAAGGCACGATGTGATTCGTGGGAAATTCGCAGCTCTCCATGTCGACCACGATGCGCTTCTCAACCCTGGTATAGTCCGCCAGCAGAGGTTCCGGGGCCTTGCCCCGGCCACGCGAGGCAAAGAGCGAAGGCACGTAGACCCCGGGCACGTGGCGCAGCTCCTTGACGATCTCCCCTCGCGGGGTGCCCGCCTTCCTGCCCTGGGCGATGAGCTCCATGACCTCGGGCAGGACCTCCTCCCCGTCCCCGAGGATCATCAGGTCGAAGAACGGGGCCACGGGCTCGGCATTGAAGACGCAGCCGCCTCCGGCCATGACGATGGGGTCGTTCTCATCCCGACCCACGGCCATCAGTGGGATACCGCCCAGATCGAGCATATACAGGATGTTGGTGTAGCAAAGCTCATGGGTGATGTGAAAGGCCACGGCATCCATCTTCGACAGCGGAGTATCGGACTCCAGGGTGCACAGGGGCTCGTTGTGCCGCCGCAGGATATCGCCCACCTCGCGGTCCGGCGCAAAGACGCGCTCGGCCCAGAGGTTGTCTCGGGAGTTGACGATGCCATAGAGGATCTTCTGCCCAAGGTAGGACATACCCACCTCGTACATGTCGGGGAAGGCCAGAGCCAGACGACCCTCCACCTTGGCGGGGTCCTTGTGCACGGAACCGGGTTCCGTGCCCAGGTAGCGGCTGGGACCGGTAAACAGGGGCAGCAGCTTCTTCATCTCGTCTCCCGGGCAGAGGGCCCGTGGTGGGGGCGCGGCGAGCCACGCAAAAAGGGCGGCCCTCGGGCCGCCCGCAAAGGTCAAGCTCAGCGGTCCAAAGGGCCTATCTCTTGAGCATCTCGGCGAAGTCCGACACGCCCTGAGTGGCGCCGCCCGTCATGTTTTGCAGGCTGGACAGATCACGCGCACCGGCCATGGCCAGGCCGCTGGCGGCTTCCAGATATTTCTTTTCCAGATCCACGGGGATTTTCTTGTATTGATAAATCACGTGCTTGTAATCGATCACGGCGTCAATTTCATTGTCAAAGGGATAGCCAAAGGGCAACAGCATCATCTGCACACCCTGCTCGGTGGGCACGGTCTGCAGCACGGCGGCGTCTTCCAGATTGGCCTGGCCGTCCTTCTCGACGTATTTGCCGATGATCATTTCACCATTGACCAGCTTGACCAGGCGGATATCATAAGCCATTGAATTCTCCTTGGTGTGGGTTGAGGCAGGAAAATAGGAACTGCCGCCAGCTTAGTCAAGCCACGCGGCCCATCTCCCTGCGGCGACGGGCGCAATCCTTCCTAGGATGACTTGGCGGCCTTGGCCTCGACCTTGCGCAAAAACTTCTTCACAACCACCAACTCACCATCCAGAGCCAGGGCCTGCTTGCAGAGCTTCACGGACTCCATGAACTGCTTCTTGGCGGCCGAAAGCTGGGCCATGGCGAAGAGCAGATGCGGTGCATCGCCCTGCTTCTCGCGAATCTTCGTCAGCAGGGTCAGGCCCCGATCCGGGTTGCCGACCTTTTTGGACGCGGCAACCAACATCTCGCAGGCCTTGCGGTCGTTGTTGTTCTTCTGCAAAGCCGGGCGCAGGTACTCGAAGGATTCCTTGAAGAACTCGCCAGCCTGCAGCTTAGTGGCGATGATCAGGAACATGGCGTCCTCATCCACGTACAGATGCGCGGCCTGGCGGAAATACTCCTTGGCCTCGTCGAGCTTGCCCGCGGACAGGGCGTTCTGGGCGTGGTTGATGGCCCGGTCGATATTCAGCTTGCGGGCGCGCACGGCCTCCATGGATTCCTTCTTCTTGTCCCCATGGATGGCCTTGATCAGTGGCACCAGCTGAGCAAGGAGCTGCTTCTCCTCACCCTTTTCATAGACAAAGGGCTCTTTGCGCCGGGAGGAGACGACCTCCAGCTTGGAGATATTCTGAAGAATATCACGGAGCAACGAACTCACCTGCTGCATCTCAGTGGAATGCAACTGGGCCGTGAGCATCACCTTCAAGGCTTCGACCACGGAAACCATGGGCCGAAGGGTCTCTCCCTTGAGAAACGCCGATTTTGCACGACTGAGGTGCTGCACGATGGTCTGTACAGGCTTGGTCATAACGCGTTCCACTCCCTGAAATATGGGGCCTCGCCCCGGTACAGGCAACACTAGTTACACGATTTGCCTTCGCTTTAAAAGAACCTTCCCTGCCCCTGTCCGCAAAGGTTGCCGCAATGCGACGTTCCATGTCATTGTCCCAATCTGAATCCCTTCCCTCATCAGAGATGCAAGGACAGCACAGTATGCAGGAATCAGCCTATCTTGAAGGCCACGAGGAATACCTCGCCAATCTGCGGCGGATGCCACTGCTCCATTCCATGGACGACAATCAGCTCAGGGCAATGCTCTCGCTTTCCAAACTGCGTAAATACGACAAGGGCGAGATCATCATCAGCGAGGGCTCCATCGACGCCTGGATGTATTTCCTCATCTCGGGACGGGTGCGCGTGGAGAAAACAGGACGCAAGGTGGGTGAGATCTGCGGCACGGGGGCCGTGTTCGGCGAGATGGGCGTACTCGGCGAGAAGGAGCGTTCCGCCACAGTGCGCGCCCATACCGAGGCCATGTGTCTGGCCGTGGATGGCTCGTTCCTGGAGCGCCTGGACGACAAGGACCGCAACGCCTGCTACACGGTGCTCTACCGAATGTTCGTGGACATTCTGGCCGAACGCCTGCGCGAAACCACCACCGAACTGGCCCGGGCCAAGGAGAAGATGGCCCTGCTGCGCAAAAAAATAGTGGATGGTGAATAGCCCATGCTTGGCGCCGATGTTGTTGCGTTTTCCGCACACGCAATATAGCTTTCATTGATAACTTAGCGTCGCAGCACCTTGGGCGATGCATCCGGCCCCCCCATCTGGAGTAGAGTGATCATGCCAGACCTCAAGTCCTCCGCCTCATCCGCAAGCACCTGGATTCTTGGTGTGGCCTTCGCCGCACTGACCATCGCCTCTGCCGCCACAAGCTCCTGGTGGGTCGCCGGAATCGGGGCCGCCATCGGCCTGTGCCTGACGGCCTGGGTGGCCACAAGCACCACCGCCGCGGGGCGCCGGGAAATCCAGGCCGCCCGAGAGGCACTGGACCAACTGGAAACCGCCAATTCAGAGCTGGAAGCCCTGTCCCTGGCGGTCAACGCCTGCCCCCTGCCCCTGGTTGCCCTCGGGCAGAACATGAAGGCCCGCGTGGCCAGCGAGAGCTTCGCCCGGCTGACGGGCCGGCCCGTGAATGGGCTGGCAGGGCTGGACATGGCGACCCTGCTCGGTCCCCAAGCCGCGCAAGCGCTCCAGAAGACAGACGAGCCCGAAGGCATCCCGGTCGACACCGCCGGGGGCGAGACCGTACGACTCTTCTCCACCCGCACCGGGGGCAAGGCCACCGTGGTCCTGGCCGTGCCCTGCGCCCGCGAAATGGCCGAAAGTGAAGGCCACAGGAGCCAACTCGAGGCTTTCCACTCCGCCTCCCAGGCCATCAACGAACTGGCCCAACGCATGGCCGGATCCTCCGAACTGATGAGCGCCTATGCCGACGAACAGGCCACAGGCGCAAACCGCCAGAAACAGCAGACCGAAGCCGTGGCCCACTCCATCGATAAGATGATGAGCGCGGTCATGGAAGTGGCCACCAACGCCTCAGCCACCTCCGAGGCCGCCAGCGAGGCCCGCGAAGTGGCCGTAGACGGCACAAACATGGTCCACAAAGCCGTGGAGGGCATCAACACTCTGGCCACCTCCGCCAAAGAATTGGCCATCGTCCTGGCAGGTCTGGATACTCAAGCCGGGGAGATCGGACGCATCATCGGCGTGATCACCGACATCGCCGACCAGACCAACCTGCTGGCGCTCAACGCCGCCATCGAGGCCGCCCGCGCCGGCGATGCCGGACGCGGCTTTGCCGTTGTGGCCGACGAGGTGCGCAAGCTGGCCGAGAAGACCATGCAGGCCACCCGGGAAGTGGAGTCCGCAGTCAAAAACATCCAGGCCTCTTCCAAGGATGCCATGTCCTCCATGGACCGCACCGGCAAAATGGTGGAGGAATCCACGGACCTCTCCAACAAGGCAGGGCAGGCCCTGGAAAAGGTCATGGAGCACATCGAGGGCATGGTGAAACGTGTGCACCACATCGCCCAGGCGGCGGAAGAGCAGTCAGCCGCAGCCGAAGAAATTTCCGCCAGCGTGGAGGAGATCGCAGAGATCGCGCGCGACTCCGACGAAGGTGCCACCCAGCAAGCCTACGCCACCAAGGACATCGCCACTCTCTCCGCAGAACTGCTCGGCCTGGCGCAAGGCCTGTCGGGCAAGCAAGGCGCCGGCCCGAAACTGGCCAAATCCAAGGGGTTGATGAAGGGGGTGCTGCCCAAACTGATGCAGGACTATGTGCAGGACAAGTTTGGCCGAAAGGTGTTCGAGTCCGTCCAGAAGGAGATGGGCGACCCGACCTTCCTGCCCGGGGAGAGCTACCCCGACAGCGTACTGCAGCAGATGGCCTCCCTCGTCAGCGACGCCACCGGCACCCCCAAGCGCGAGGTGCTCTACGGGCTGGGGCTCACGACCGTGGACGGTTTTCACAAGCTCTACAAGCGCTACTTCCGCACCAAGGACTTGAAGAAATTCTACATGAGCATGAATGACGTCCATGCCGAGGTCACCAAGGACATGCCCGGGGTCAGACCGCCCAAGTTCACCTTCGAGGACAAGGGCAAGACCCTGTTCATGAACTATTCCTCGCCGCGGGCCCTGTTCGATTACTTCGAGGGCATCCTGAACGGAGTGGCCCGCTTCTTCGACCAGAAAGTCAAAATCCATGTCAAACCCCTGGACAAGGAGACCGCCCGCGCGGAGATCCATTTCCTGGAGCAGGACAGCAAGAAACACTGAGCACGGGCTTAAGAATCGTAAGCACACTTGCCAAATCGGTACAGGTTGCTTAATATCCTTGAATACAGCCTTAGCACGCAGCTTCCAGGATGGAAGCCGGAGTGAGGCGGCCGCATCGAGGACCGGTGCCACCGCCCGAACCCACGCCCCCAAGGGCACGAGCAACCTAGCGCAACGCCCGCGCAACACAGGCTGCTCGGGAAGCTGCGATGATCATCCACAACGCCACGCAAACCGCCCAGGCCGTTGACGCCTACTCCCGCATCGCCAGCCAGCGTACGGTGGAAGCTCGCGCGCAACGAGCCGCGCAGGACGCCCGGGCCGCCACCGAGACCGCGCGCGTCCGCAAGACAACCATCGGCTTTTCCCTGGGCAAGTTCGGCATCGACTTCACGGCGCAGGATGTGGAGCTGGATACCCAGCGACTGGCCAACGACCTGAAGGCCGGACAAGAGCAGACCCTGCGCGCCCACTCCGAGACCTTCAGCTCACACCTTGAGGCCGCCGAGATTCTGAGCACTGCCGCAGACCAACCCACGCGGCAGGCCGCCTCCGATCAGCCGGACACCAGCAGCCTGACCCGCAAGCGAGCCCTGGAAGCCTACGCCGAAGCCTCCCTGAATTTCGACAATCCCCTGCCCGGCCGTCTCGGCACCATCTAGCAGAGCGCCCACAACGGCTGTCTGCGTCGTTGCCGCAAAAACCACAACGCCTCGAGTATGATGAATATACACTTCGGCCTTGTGGTTTTCTTGCGCCTGGCATCCAACCGTTGTGGGCGCTCTGCTACCGCCATTCAAAAATAGCCCAGAAGAATGGCTCCCGACCATTCTGTAAACCTTGCTCCATTTTCCATTTTAAGACTTCAGTTTATCCCTGCGGCTGAAGAAACCCTCCGATTCTGAGACCTTGCCTCTCGGAGTGATACGATGATGCCCAGGTCTCATTTCCACTTGTTGCGCCCTGGATCGAGCACCTCGCGTCCCTCCCCGGGATAGACCGCGCGTTCGGCCTCAGGTTCAATGACCCCCTCGGGCCACTGGCCGGACTTCGGTTCCGGACCCTCCAGGGTCACGGACGAAGGAGCTTGGTCCACCATGGCCGGATGCTCGCGCAGATCCGCCCCCGGCACGGCCCAGGAGAACTCGATGGGCACGTTGTTGGGGTCAAAGGCGTACACGGAGTGGATGAAACCGTGGTCCACGACCTCCGAGGGTTCGAATCCGGCAGCTTCCAGACGGCCCTTGACCTGCCACAGATCCTCTTGGCCGAGCACGCCGATGGACACATGGTCAAAGCCAAACGGGCCACGCACCGGGAAGCCGTGGTCCTTCATCCGGGCGGGCTCCACCCCCGGCCATTCGAAAAAGGCGATCATGTCCGATCCGGAGATCTCAAAGAAATAATGGCGGTACCCCGGCCTGCCCAGTCCCGCCACCAGGCGCATGCCCAACAAGTCGCGCCAGAAACGGATGGTGGCGTCCATGTCGCCCGTGGCCATGGCCAAATGGTTGATCCCTGCGTAACGCGGCATAGATGACTCCAACTGATTGTGATTCCTTAAATGATTACCCAAGACCGGCGATCCAGGCAAGATATGTGAATTGCGGCGCGAGGTTTGGACTTGCTACAGTCCCCTGCCAGCGGTATGGAACGAGACCGGATAGACATCGGCGGGCCATGGGCACGTCGTGAAACCAAGGAGATTATCGTGGGCTTTCTTTCCGCCAGCACCAGCTTTACCCGCTACCGCATCATCGGCGAAATCCCCGAGACCCTGTGGGCCGAAATCCCCGACAGGCTCAAGAAGAACGCCTTCCAGGACATCGATCACACCTCGGACGAACGCTCGTTCGGCTGGGTCTGCTTTGATGAGATGCTTGATTCCCAATGGCATACCGCCCCCCCTGAAAAGGGTGAATTCATGGCCTTTGTCCTGCGTCTGGACACCCGCCGCATCTCAGCGGCAGTCATGAAGAAACATTATACCCTGGCCCTGAACGACGAACTGCAACGCGTGGAAAAGGAAGGCAAGAAGTTCGTCTCCCGGGACCGCAAACGCGAGATCAAGGACCAGACCAAACTGCGCCTGATGTCACGCAGCCTGCCCATCCCGGCGGTCTTCGACGTGATCTGGAACGTGCGTTCCAACGTGGTCTATCTGGCCTCCACCCAGGCTAAGCTACTCAGCCTGTTCGAGGATCAGTTCACCCTGACCTTCGACCTGCATCTTGAGCTCCAGACCCCCTACTACCAAGCGTTGCAGCTGCTGGGCGAGAACCGCCAGCATCAGCTGGACGACGTTGAAGCAACCCTCTTCGTCTAGCCGGAGGACCCGATCATGGAAGACGCCTATCTCGGACAGGCCAACGATATCATCCTGGGCCAGGATTTCCTGACCTGGCTATGGTACAAGAGCGAGGCCCTGGGCGGCACCTTCGCCACCCCCGACGGCGAGGCCTTCGCCCTGTATATGGAACAACGCATCTCGGTCCAGGGCGGCGAGGGCGACGCCAAGGAAACCACCTCCGTCTCCGGGCTGATGAGTGAATTGAAGGAAGCCAAGGCCGGACTGGCCCTGGGCAAAAAAGTCTGCAAGGCGCAGATCAAGATCGAGGTGGACTCCGACGCCTGGCAGACCACCTTGAAGGCCGAGGACTTCAGCCAGACCTCCTTCAAGACGCCCAAGGTCGAGTTCAAGCAGGAGGAAGGCGACGACCCCGATGCCTCGTTCCTGGAAAAGATGTACCTGCTCGAACGCGGGCTGGGCTTCCTGGACGCCGTGTATTTCGAATTCCTGAAGCTCCGGTTTTCCGAGACCTGGGATGAGGAACGCAAGAAGGTCGGTCGCTGGCTCAACAAGGACTCCCAGAGCAACTAACCCGCGGACGTTGCCGGAGACACCATGCTCACCTATCCCCGATTCGATCCCATCGCCATCTCCCTCGGACCACTGGACATCCACTGGTACGGCTTGATGTATCTGGTGGGATTCGCGGGCGGATGGCTGCTGGGACGCTGGCGGGCCTCGCGCCCCGGGTCCGGCTGGACAACCACCGAGGTCGACGACCTGGTGGCCATGTCCATGTTCGGGGTGATCCTGGGCGGCAGACTGGGCTATGTCGCCTTTTACGAGCCCCTGACCTTTTTGGCCGACCCGCTGTCCATCTTCAAGATCTGGAACGGCGGCATGTCCTTCCACGGCGGGTTGCTGGGGGTACTGTTCTGCCTCTGGCTGCACGCCCGGCGCACGGGCCGCACCTTCTGGGCGGTGTCCGACTTCATCGCGCCGCTGGTGCCCATCGGTCTGGGAACCGGTCGCATCGGCAACTTCATCAACGGCGAACTCTGGGGGCGCATCAGCGACGTGCCCTGGGCCATGATCTTTCCAGGCTGGGAAGCCGGGCCCTACCCCCGCCATCCCTCGCAGTTGTATGAATTCGCCCTTGAAGGAGTGGCCCTGTTCATCATACTCTTTGGTTTTTCCTCCCGTCGCCCCCCTGAGCGGGCCGTGTCGGGAGTCTTTGCCGCAGGGTACGGACTCTTCCGTTTCCTTGTGGAATTCGTGCGCCAACCCGATGCGCACCTGGGCCATGTGGCCCTGGGCATGACCATGGGACAGCTTTTGTCCCTGCCGCTCATGATCTTTGGGACCTATCTGCTGTGGTCGGCCTATCGCCGCCACGCGCAACCAAAAACGGATAGATAATTATGCCGAGCAACCCGATCCTGGAACAGCTTCTGGATGAGCATCTCCCGGCCCTGGCCAAGGCCGAGGCCCTGGATGAATCCGTCATCGCCGCAGCCATCAAGAAAGGCACCATGGTACTGCTGGCCAATCCGGCCCACAAGAACGTTCAGCCAACCCTGATCGGCCAGCCCGCTTCGGTGAAGGTCAACGCCAACATCGGTACCTCCCCGTTCATCGAAGAGCCTTCCAAAGAGATCAAGAAACTCCTGCTGGCCGAGGCCGCCGGGGCTCACGCCGTGATGGATCTCTCCACCGGCGGCGACCTGGATGCCATCCGCCTGGAAATGCTGGCCGCCACCCGGCTGCCCCTGGGCACCGTGCCTCTGTACGGCTGCGCCCAAAGGCGCATCAAGGCCGGAGGACACCCCGCCTCCTTCACCGCCGACGGACTGTTCGAGGAGATCCAGACCCAGGCCGAGCAGGGCGTGGACTTCATCACCGTGCATTGCGGAGTCACCCGCCGCGCCTCCCAACTGATCGACAATGCCCAGCGCATGCTGGGCGTGGTCTCGCGCGGCGGTTCCATGACCGTGCGCTATATGAAGGAGACCGGCAAAGAAAACCCGCTGTTCGAACAGTATGACCGACTGCTGGAGATCGCGGCCAAGCACAACCTGACCCTCTCCCTGGGCGACGGCATGCGCCCAGGCGCGGGTGTTGACGCGGGCGACACCGCCCAGTGGGACGAGGTCGTGACCCTGGCCGAACTGACCAGACGTGCCTGGGACGCCGGCGTGCAGGTCATGATCGAAGGCCCCGGACATGTGCCCCTGCACCTGGTCCAGGCCCAGATCCAGGGCATCAAACAGCTGTGCATGGGCGCGCCCCTGTACGTGCTCGGCCCTCTGGTCACGGACAGCGCCCCGGGCTACGACCATATCGCAGGAGCCATCGGCGGCGCCCTGGCCGCCTGGTTCGGAGCGGATTTCCTGTGCTACCTGACCCCGGCCGAGCACCTGACCCTGCCCGACGGCAAGGACGTCTACGCCGGTGTCATGGCCTCGCGCATCGCCGCCCAGGCCGCCGAAAACGCCCTGGGCCGTCCCCTGGCCGTGGCGCGCGACCTCGCCATCTCCCAAGCCCGTGCCGACCTGGACTGGAACAAGATGGCCGAACTGGCCCTGGACCCGCCCATGGTCCGCCACCGCCGCGAAGACCACAAGGATCGCGAGGAATGCGCCATGTGCGGCGAGTTCTGCGCCGTGAAGATGCTCAAGGACTTCGAAGCCTCTTGAACTGCACGAGGGGATCGACCCCCTGCTTGAATGACAAATACAAAACGGCCCCCGGACTTCTGTCCGGGGGCCGTTTTCCTTCGTCCTCGCCAAAAGGGGAAGACCGCCTGCCTTCCTGGCTGACGGCCCTTCACATGTCTCCGGAAAGAGACGTCACACGGTGCGCCCTAGCGGGCGCAGCTCCCACCCCTGAAATATCCGCTAGTTGACGCTGGCGCTCTGTTGGGGCGCGATGGCCAGCATCGCCACCTCGTCCACGGAGGAGGACTCCTCGATCAGCACGCGAAACCGCTGGCCGCTCGTGGAGAACCGAGCCAAAATATATTCGTACTCGTCGGCCTGTTCCCCTTGCAGAACCGGAGCAAAGCTGGATTTGCGCAGCAGCTTGATCAGGTCGCTGGAGGCCGTGGCCAGGTCCTTGTACTCGTTGATCATGCTGTCCCTGATGCCCATATGCATGACCTCTTCCAGCACTTGGGGCTTCAGGCATTCCTTGAGCCGGGCAAAGGTACGGTTCAGTTCTTCCTGCGTGGGTTCCATGTTCAGCGCTCTCATCACCCTGTCTCCTTCCGGCCGGATTCAGCTCCGGGTTGTTGTCGGTATGGATGGTGATGAGCAATTATCGCGCCACACATGGATGGACCCATGTTTTGCGCCGTATAACAAGGAGAAATGGCGGGCAGGGAAGAACCATCCCCGGCAGGCAGACAAGACGCCGTCGGAAAATCGACACCGTTTCAGCCCATGTCGCAGTAATGTTTTTCGCGCTTTGTCCGAAGAGATTACATAGGCGTCAAGCGCCCCCCATTCCCGCATTGCCGGGAGCACACCATCGGACCTCGGGAGGAGGCGGTCTATGGGCACAGTCATTGCCCTGGAGCAATACAGACAACGGCAAGTACCGGACGAGCACCTGGACTCGGTGCTCTACCCGCGGCCGCGCATCAACGACAGCGAAATCTTTTCCAAGGACTATTCCAGGCTGGAGAACGTTGTCTTCGCCATCCTGAAAGTCCGCGAGATCTTGCGCTATCACATCTTTACCAATGAGGAATGGCATTATCTCATCCTCTGTGTGCTGGATGCGGCCTATTATTTCGACACCGAAAAGAGCCAGCTGCTCAAGGAAGCCACGACCTCGCTCAAGAACTACATCCTTGATGAGATCAACGCCCGCAACGGCAAGGACATGACCGCCGCCCTGCTGTTGATGGATCTCATCGAAAAATCGCCGAGGATGAAGAAGACGGCGGCCACGGACTGAGGGACGCTCCCTCTCACGCAACAAGAACGCCCCCGGAGATCTCTCCGGGGGCGTTCTTGTTGCGTGCAAGAAGCTGGTTTCGGCGGGCTTCTTCCCTCTGGGCGGAGAAAGCCGAACAGACCGCAGCCGGGCTGCTTGGCCCTACTGCCTGATCCTGCCACCCGGAGCCGCGAGTTCATCCCCGCCCCGGCAAGCTTCGCAAACACCATAAAATTCCGACACCCCATGGGTGATGGTGAACCCGGGAGCGGAGACGCCGCTCACGTCCGGTTCTGGCAGGGCCTCCTGCACATCTCCCACCCGACCGCAGCTCACACAGCGCACGTGGCAGTGCTGACTGACATCGCCGTCAAAACGCTTCTGACTACCGGCCGATTCCAGCTTGAGCACCTCCCCGTTCTCGGAAAGTACGTCCAGATTCCGATACACAGTCCCCAGGCTGATGCGCGGCAAGCGCTGGCGCACGATTTCGTACAACTCGTCGGCCGTGGGATGGCTGGTCAGCTTGCGCAGTTCATCAAGGATGATCCGGCGCTGCTTGGTCATTCGTTGTGACTTATTTTCCATGAGATGGCTCCTCTCTACTAAATAAGAACTATTACCATTATAAGATTTGGTCAAGGGATAATTTCTGCCATATGGTTATTACACCAACCGCCTTGAATCAATAAGATACTCGTTGGAAATCAGAGAAAAAACCCAGACAGGGCCACAGGCCAAAAGACAACGCTCAGGCTACAAACCCCGCAGGTGCTCGCTCTTCAGGGAGACCCCGCCGGCCAGGGCCCGGTCGATCCATTCCAGGGCAACCTGTTTGCCCGAGGGCAGGCGCACCTTGAGCGGCAGATAGTTGGAGGCATGGTTGGCCAGAAACAGGCCCCGCGAAAGAGTGGTATGGATCAGCATCTCGCGCAGCTCCAGAAGCATGCCCCGGGCGTCGGGAAGCTCGAACTCGCCGCGTTGCCAGTCCGCATACAGAGGGGTGTTCTCCATCAGCATTAGGGTCAAGGCCCCCACGTGCTGCGGGTCCATCCGCGTCAGCGCCTCGCCTGTGGCCCGGGCGTGAATGCTTGAACGACCACTGCCCGCCAAACCCAGGAGCACGGTCACGGACAGCCGCAGCCCGGCCTGCTTGACCCGCAGTCCCTGCTGAACAATGGCCTGGGAGTCGCCATGTTTGCAGACCCGGACCAGGGTCTCGTCATCCCCGGATTCCAGTCCCATGTACACGATCCCGAGCCCGGCCCCGCGCAGTTCGGCCAGTTCGGCGTCGCTCTTCAGACCCAAGGCCTTGGCGCTGCCATAGGCCCCGACACGCGTGACCCAGGGCAGCTGTGCCCGGATCTGCCCGAGAATCTCCAGCAGCCAGACCTGGGGCAGCACCAGGGCATCACCCCCGCACAGGAACAGTCGACGCTGATCGCCGCACTGGCGGGCGGCAGAGGCGATGTCCCGGGACACGGTCTCCCGGTCCTTGATGCGGAAACGTTCCCCCTTGTAGGCCCCGCAGAAGGTGCATTTGTTGTGGGAACAGCCCACGGCCACCTGAAGCAGGATGCTGCCCGCCTCGTTGGGTGGTCGGATGATGGTGCCCTCATACTGCATGACGTCTTCCTTTTTCCTGCACAGCGTTCATGGCCGAGGTCTCCCGGTCGGCGCTCCGGGTCCCGGCCCCTGGGCACACAGCCTCTCAGGTGCAAGGCTTGGCAGGTCACGACGCAGGAGCGCGGAGCGCTACCCTATCGCAAAGGCAGGGGCGCTGGACGCAGCCAGGCCGCCGGACTACTCGGCCTTGGTCCAGTAGGGGTTGGAAATATCCTCGAACACGGCCAGGGCAGCGGTGGAGCCCTCACCCACTGCAGTGGCGATCTGCTGCACCCCGCCGATCACATCACCGCAGGCGTAGATGCGCGGGATATTGGTGCGCATGTTGCGGTCCACCTTGATGTAGCCCCACTGGTCCAAGGTCACGCCCACCTGCTGGGGGATCTCGGTGTTGGGGTTCCAGCCGATGGCCAAAAACGCCCCGTCCACCTTCAGCTCACTGAGCTCCCCTGTCTTGAGATTCTTCAGACGCACGCCCTTCAGGCCCGTCTCGTCACCCAGGAACTCCTCTACGCCGCAGTCCCAGATGACCTCGATGCCGGCCTTCTTGATGCCGTTCTGGAGGTGTTTCTCGGCGCGGAACTCGTCGCGACGATGGACGAGGGTCACGCCCACGTCCATGTTCTTGAGGTGCAGGGCCTCGGTCAGGGCGGTATTGCCGCCGCCGACCATGATCACCTGCTTGCCCTTGTAGGCCCAGCCGTCGCAGGAGGCGCAGACCGACACCCCGCGCCCGAAGAGTTGCGCCTCGCCTGGCACACCCAGAAGTTTGGCGCTGGCGCCCGTGGCCAGAACCAGAGACTTGGCCAGATAACGGCCCTTGGCCGTGATGACCTCGATCTTCTTACCGATCTTGATCTCGTCCAGGCCTTCCCCCTCATGGATCTCGCAGTAGTCACGGGCCTGGGAGGCGATCATCTCCATCAGCTGGACGCCACCCACGGTCTTGAAGCCGGGGTAGTTCTCCACCTCGGGGGTCAGGATGACCTGCCCGCCGACCACGCCCTTTTCCAGCACCAAAGTCTTCAGCCCGCTCCGCTCGGCATAGATGGCCGCCGTCAATCCCGCGGGACCGGCACCGGCCACGACCACGTCGAATTCACCGGCCGGCGTCAGGCCCTCGGCCATGGCCAGCCCCGCAACCTCGGGCACCATGTCGGGGTCATTCTTCTGCATCTCCTCCAGCAACTGCTCGGCGTGCTTCAGATAGACCATCTCCAGCACGAAGCGTTCCTCGGGCAGCAACCCCTTCTGACGGAAGGTCTCGTTGGTCACGGTCAGGGGCACGGATTGCGCATCATACTTGTCGGCCAGTTCCGGGTTCTCGCCGGTTTCCACGCACTCGGCGGAGATCAGATCCGGGCGCTCGATGGCCGTGCGCAGCACCTGGCCAACCTGGCCAGGACAATAGGGTCAGGTGGGACTGATGAAGACCTTGAGTTCGCGCTGCTCCTTCAATCCGGCCAAGACGTCCCGCGAGGACTGGGACAGGCCGCTCTTGCCGTGGGAGACGAGCATCATGGTCTCGATAAAGACGCGCGCCTCCTCGCCCAGGGGAGTCCCGGTGTAGCGAATACGGTATTTATCGGGCTGCACCAGCAGGCTGGGGGAACGGCTCACACCGTAGGTGGAGGCCTTCTCACCATGCAAATCGTTGAAATTGAGGCTGATCTTCTCGCCAAGCCTGTCGATGTCGCGCATGAACGCGACCATGGCCTCGTTGTAGGGGTCATTCATCCCCGACTGGGTGAAGACCTCCAGGGTCACGGGCTCGGGCATCTCCTTGAACAATTTCTCGAGATGGGTCCTGCTGTCTTGGGGCAGATACCACTGCTCTTCGGCCTTCTTCGGTGTCTTCTTGCTCATCTCTCGCTCCTCCAGGGATCTCGAAATCAACTGTTCCGCCAGGTTGCGGGCAGGCTCACTGCACAACCTAGCACAACCGCATGGGAGAACAAGCCCGAGGCGGGAGTTGTTCTGCAAGGGGCCGCCCTGACCGGAGATTCATCCGGGCGTCGGTCCCCAGCAAGGGATCCGATCCTGGGCTATGCTCCCCGCAACGCCCGGCTGACCCGGGGAGGAATCAGCCGTTGACCACGTTGATGGGCGCACCCTTCAGGAAGGCGGCGATGTTGCGCGCCGTCTGCTCCATGAGCCGGACCCTGGCGGCCTGGGAGGCCCAGGCTATATGCGGTGTCAGGAGGCAGCCCGGTGCCTGCAGCAAGGGGTTGTCATCCCGCACCGGCTCGCTGGACAGGACATCCAGGGCGGCTCCGCCCAACAGCCCTTCGTTCAAGGCCCGGGCCAGGTCAGGCTCGTTGATCAGCGCCCCCCGGGCGGTATTGACCAGCAGCGCCCCGGGCTTCATCTTTGAGAGCAGTTCCCAGTTCACAAACTGTCCATTGTCCGCGGTCAACGGGCAGTGCAGGCTGACCACGTCCGACTCCTCGAAAATTTCCTGGAGAGTGGCAAACCCGAAAGGCTTGTACCACGGGGCGGGCTTGGGCCGCGGCGCATGGACCAGGACGCGCATCCCGAAGGCATGGGCCAGCTCCGCCACGCGCGAACCAATGCCCCCGAAACCCACGATGCCCATGGTCATGCCCGCCAGCTCCACCTGGGGCTTGAGCCAGTAGCACCAGTCCGGTCCCTGGCTCCAGCGCCCTTCACGGACGCTGGCGTCATGGCCGGCAACGCCGTGACAATGTTCCAGGATCTGGGCCATGACGAACTGGGCCACGGCATTGGTTCCGTAGCCCGGCACATTGGACACGGGGACGCCCCGCTCCCTGGCCGCAGCCACATCCAGCACATCATAGCCCGTGGCCAACACGGAAATGAACTCAAGATCAGGCAAGGCATCCAGCAGCGCCGCATCCAAGGGGGTCTTGTTGGTCATCAGGATCCGGGCCCCTTGGGCGCGCTCCAGAACCTGCGCGGGGGTCGAGCGCTCATGCACGACCAGCTCCCCCAAGGCCTGCACCGGAGTCCAGGGGATGTCCCCGGGGTTCAACACAAATCCGTCCAATACCACCATGCGCGAGTTGTGCATCGCTTCACCCCCTATCAATGGTCATTGCGCCCAGGGCATTGAGATAACTATCGCGGACCTTGCGGGCAAGGGGCGATCCGCTGGCCCTGTCCGCCGCGGCCTCCATGCTCCAGCCCCGCAAGGCGGCAAGGGCTGCGGGGTCGATGCCCCGCAGGGTCAAGCGGCCCTCGGCAGCCAAGGCTGCCATGGCCTGGGCGTTGCCAGCCGTAAAGTCCGCAGAGAGCCTGTGGTCCTCCTCGGCGGCGGAGGCATTGATGATGATCCGCAGCATGGCGGGCAGGGCCTCAAAGGCCTCGCGATTCAGGCAGAGCATCATCCGACCCGCCGGGGCCTGCCAGCTCGGCCCCCAGGAATAGCGGGCTGCCTTGTGGAACCCCAACTCGCGCTCGTGGAACGCCCCGTACCACGACGCGACATCCAAGTTCCCGGAGGCCAGGGCGCTGACCGTGGCCCCGCCGTCGGCCAAGGCCACGGGAATGGCCCCGGCACGCGCCAGCACATCCGCAGCCACACCCTGGGCAGGCACCCGCAGGCCCTTGAAATCTTCCAGCCCGAACACTGTACGATTGGACCAGCCGAAGCGCACCGGCCCGGTATCCCCCATGGACCGGGGGTAAAAGCCCAAGGGTTCGCAGGCCTGTTTCCACAACTGCTCGCCGCCCAGGCCATAGAGCCAGGCGTCGTATCCCGCCGGGGACAACCCGAAGGGCACCCCGCTGAACCATTCCATGGCCGGAGAACGCTGCGCCAAATCCCTGGCAAAGCCATGGGAGCAATGGATCTCGCCCCGCTCCACCATGGCCAGGACCTCCGAAGGGCCCACCCCGGCCGGGGCCACGGACACGTCAATGGCCAGGCGACTGTCGGACAACAGGGAGACCCGGTGCGCAAAGCGCATGGCCCCCGCCTTGAACAGCTCCATATCCCTGGTCCAGGTCAGGACCATCTTCCAGCGCACCTTGGTGCCGCTGACGGCCTTGGCCGCCGCTGTCGCCGCCAGCGGCATTCCCGCCAGCATGCCCCCTGCCATCCAGGCCGCGCCTCTGAGAAACCCTCTGCGGTTCATCGCAACTCACCGTCCATGTTACTTTTCGTGTCTGTCTCAGACCCCTTTGTCCCTAGCACAGCACCCGGACGAACGCGACCCCGCACCACTCATGTTTTCCGTTTATCCAATTGTTTAATCGGCCTTTTCTTGATATTGAAAACTTATTGATTTGCCCACCAGGGAGCATTGATGACACGCAGATTTCGGACCGCCATCGTTACCATCCTCGTCCTTGCCACCCTGTGTATCGGCGCGGCGCGCTGCCATGCGGGCCAAGACCTCGTTTTGGGCATGTCGGCGGCCTTCACGGGCCCCACCAGGGACCTGGGTCTCGAACTCTACCGGGGGGCCCAGGCCTATTTCGACAAGGTCAACCAGTCCGGAGGCGTCCTGGGCAACCGGATCTCCATCCTGCCCCTGGACGACGCCTACGATCCGCACCGCTGCCAGAACAACACCGTCACCTTCATCCAGCGCACCCAGGTCTTCGCCCTGTTCAACTATGTGGGCACCCCCACCAGCACCCAGGTCCTGCCGCTGCTCAAACGATACGCCGACAGAAACATGCTGCTGCTCTTCCCGCTGACCGGGGCCGAGCCCCTGCGGCGCCGGCCCTATGTGGACAAGATCTACAACCTGAGGGCTTCCTACAACGACGAGGCCCGGGCCCTGGTCAACAATTTCCTGGATGCCGGACGTGAAAAGATCGCTGTTCTCTATCAGGCGGATGCCTTTGGCCGCAACGGCTGGGACGGCATCCGCCAAGCCCTGGCCTCACGCCATCTGGGCATGGTCGCCGAGGCCAGCTACCACCGGGGAGCCGTCTTCGGCGACGACATGACCCCCCAGGTGGACATCCTTAAGCACCAAGAGCCCCAGGCCGTGGTTTGCGTGGGCACCTCGGCGGCTTGCGCCGCCTTCATCCGCGACGCACACACCCAAGGACTGGACGTGCCCATCGCCACCCTGTCCTTCGCCAACCCGCAGACCATGCTCGAACTGCTGAAAAACCAGAAGCAGCCGGAGCACCGGTACAAGAACATCATCGCCTCCCTGGCCGTGCCCTGCCACAAGGACCGTTCGCTGGCCGCCGTGCAGGAATTCCAGGAACTCATGAAGACAACGCCTCCGCCTCCGCCGGGATTGACCGATGCCCCATACTCCTCGCCGGACTTCAGCCCCGTGGCCTTCGAGGGTTTCCTGAACGCCAAGGTCCTTGTCCAGGCCCTGGAGCGCATCGGCCCGCACCCGAACCGCACGGCCCTGGCCCTGGCCCTGGAGGACCCCCAGGGCTTCGATCTGGGACTCGGCCACCGGGTGGCCTTCAGCCAGGACCGGCACCAGGCCCTGAGCACGGTCTATTTCGTCAGCCTGGATGACGGGCAGCTGGCCCCCATCCAGGACTTCAGACGGTGCCGGCCATGAAGATGACCCGCCTGTTCAAGAAGACCCTGCTGTTCATGCTGCTGGCGTTTGGCGTCATCGCCGCCGTGTCCTCTTCCTATTCGGCCTGGTCGCTGCGCGACCGCATGACCGCCGAGTACGAATCCAAGGCCCTGGCCATTGCCAAATCCATGGCGGATTCCAGCGCTGAGCTGATCCTCTCCCAGGATGCGACCTCCATCCAGTCACGCATCGACCAGTTCCTGGACATCAACGGGGTCTCCTATGTCCTGGTGGCCTCCCACTCGGGCGAGGTGATGGCCCACACCTTTGTCCCGGAAATCCCGGAACCGGTCTCGGCCTTGCTCTGGGACCTGCGCACCATCCACTCGGGTCGCATCAAGGCACCGGTCAGCCTGTCCCTCTCCCTGCCCGGCAGGGGGGAATTCATCCACGTCGCCCACCCGGTCCTGGCCGGGGAAATCGGCAGCGTGCACATCGGCATGGACAAGGGCCTGATCAACCGGGCGATTCTGGGCACCATCCTCAACCAGCAGATCCTGACCCTGATCCTGTTCCTGACCTGTGCCTTCGCGGCCTATTTCTTCATGGAGAACATCTCGCGCCCGCTGATCAAGCTGACCGAGTACGCCCGCAAGATCCGCAACCGCGACTTCGGGGCCACGCTGGACATCGACTCCAAGGACGAACTGGGAGAACTCGCCGGGGCCTTCCATTCCACCTCCCAGGAGCTGTCAGGCCTGATCAGCGAACTGGAACAGGCAGTGGAAGACACCACGGGCGAATTGCAGGACACGCTGTCCACGGTCTCGGCCATCGTGAACAACATGGCCGACGGATTGCTGGTGACCGACGCCGACGGCACCCTGCTGCAATTCAATTCCGCCCTGCTGGAAATGTTCGGAGCAACCTCCGGGAATCTCACGGAGCGCAATGCCCGTGAGCTATTGGGGACGGACATGCCGTCCATGATGAGCCGGGCCGGGCTGGACCGCTGCACCCTTCCCACGGGTGACTCCAGCGCCCTCCCTTCCGGGAAACGAGCCACCATCGAGGTCGAAGGACACCGCCAGGACGGCACGGCCTTCCCGGCCGAGATGTCCCTGGCGGTGCTGCCGATGCACGGCGACATCAACGTCGTGGGCATCATCCGCGACATCAGCAAACGCAAACAGACCGAACTCAAGCTCCAGCTGGCCCACGCCGAGCTGGAGGACCGCGTGGCCCAGCGCACGGCGCAGCTGTCCGAATCCAACAAGCGCCTGGAAGACGAGGCCGCGGAACGCAATGCCGCCGAGCTGGCCCTGCGCCAGGCCGAGGGCAAATACAGGGGCATCTTCGAGAACGCCATCGAAGGCATCTTCCAGCTCGCCCCCGACGGCACCTACATCGCGGCCAACCCGGCCCTGGCTCGCATCTACGGCTACGCCACCCCCATGGACCTCCTGGGGGCGGCGGGCAGCGGCATGGCCTCCTTCCACGTGGACGAATCCCGCGGCCAGGAATTTTGGTCACAACTTCTGGAGAACAAGGAGATACGCGGCTTCGAGTCCCAGGCCAGAAAACGCGACGGGCGCATCGTCTGGCTCACCCAGAACGCCCGGCCCGTGCATGACGAGAACGGCCAACTCCTGTTCTACGAGGGCTCGGTGCAGGACATCACCGAGCGCAAGGAAGCCGAATCGGCGCTGCGGCACCAAGCCTTCCACGATCCCCTGACCGGATTGCCCAACCGCATCCTGTTCCTGGACCACCTGCGTCTGGCCATGGAACGCACCAAACGCTCCAAGGGCTTCGTGTACGCCGTGCTGTACCTGGACCTGGACCGCTTCAAGATCATCAACGACAGCCTGGGCCACAACATCGGCGACGAGCTGTTGAAGCATGTGGCGCGCAAACTGGAAGAAGCCGTGCGCACCATGGATACCGTGGCCCGCTTCGGCGGCGACGAGTTCGCCGTACTCCTCGAGGACATGCGCGCACCCCGCGAGGCCATCAAGATCGCCAGGCGCATCTGCGATCTGGTCAAGGAACCGGCAATGCTGGGCGGCTACGAAGTGCATACCTCGGCCAGCCTGGGTATCGTGCTGGTCAAAAAGGACTATGATCGTCCCGACTCCATCCTGCGCGACGCCGACACCGCCATGTACCGGGCCAAGGAATCAGGGCGTTCGCGTTTCAAGGTCTTCAGCCAGCGCATGCATGATCAGAACGTGCGCCTTCTGGAGCTGGAGACCGAACTGCGCAGATCCCTGACGCGCGACGACTTCGTGACCCTGCTGCAACCCATCGTGGACCTGGACAACAAGCGCCTGGCGGGTTTCGAGGCCCTGGTCCGCTGGAACCACCCCAAGCTCGGCATGATCTCGCCCGCGGAATTCATCCCCCTGGCCGAGGACACGGGCCTGATCCACCCCCTGGGAGAATGGGTGTTGCGCAACGTCTGCGGTACCATCCGCGACTGGGAGAAGCAGTTCCCAGCCGACAAGCCCTTGAACATCTCCATCAACCTTTCGGCCAAGCAGTTCGTGCAGCCCACCTTGATCCCGCAACTGCGCGAGATCCTGGAACTGACCGGCATCACCCCCTCCAACCTGCGCCTGGAGGTGGCCGAGACAGTGCTCATGAAACACGCCACCATCGCCATCGAAATGCTCGGCCAACTCAAGAACCTGGGCATCTCCCTGTCCATGGACGACTTCGGCACGGGCTATTCCTCGCTGTCCTACCTCCGCCAGTTCCCCATCGATGCCCTGAAGATCGACCGCAGCTTCATCTCCCGCTTTGGGGAGGACGCCGAATCCCAGGTGCTGGTGCGCTCCATCATCGCCCTGGCCAAGAACATCGGCGTGGCCGTGGTGGCCGAGGGCGTGGACACCGAAGTGCAACGCGTGATGCTCAAGGACCTTGGCTGCGAATACGCCCAAGGCTACCTCTTTGCCCGCCCCATGACCCGCGAACAGGCCGAAGGCCTGCTGCGCGGCGATGAAGTCCTGGACATCTAACGGACCTCCAGACATTGAAAATCCCGATGCAATCCCCTAGGATTGGATCGGGACACTCAATGAAAGGAGAAACACCATGGCAATGATCATCTACGGCAAACCCGGCTGCCCCTATACCATCAAGGCCAGGTCGGCCCATCCCGAGGCCGCCTATGTCGACGTCACCATGGACCCCGCCAAGCTGGACGAAATGCTCAAGCTGACCGACGGGGCGCGCAAGGTCCCTGTGCTGGTGGAAGACGGCAAAGTGACCATCGGCTTTGGCGGCACCTGAGGCTGTTGAAACCAGCCGGCAGGTTGCCGACTGACAAAGGACTGGAATGATGACGCCCGGGCTTGTCAGGTCCGGGCGTCGTCGCGTCTGAAGGCTTTTTTGTTCCGGGGCTTTCTTTCCCTAGGGCCTTTCCGGCGTGCGGATGAACTGCACACAGGCCAAAGACACCAAGGACAGCCCGGCGCCCGCATAGAAGACCACTGCCGGGTGCAACAGCCACAACAGTCCACCGGTCACGGGCACGATCACGGCGGCAATGTGGTTGATGGTGAAGCCCACGGCCATGCTCGGGGCGATATCCGCCGGATCGGCGATCTTCTGAAAATAGGTGCGGATGGCAAAGGCGCAGTTGAACAGCAGGTGGTCCAGCACGTACATCACAGCCACCACCGCCTTGCTCCCGGTCGTGGCGTAGACCAGAAACACCAGCACCAGCCCCGCATACTCCACGGACAGGATACGCCGCTCACCCAAGCGCACCACGGCCCGGCCGATCCAGGGTCCGGCAAACCAGTTGATGGCGTTGTTCAGCACGAACAGGGCCGTAACCTCGCGCACCGAGAACCCGAACCGTTCGACCATCAGAAAGACCGAAAAGGCCACAAAGATCTGTCGCCTGGCACCGGCCAGAAAGGTCAGCAGGTAAAACAGCCAATACTTGCCGCGCAGGACCATGGTTTTGCGTTGCGGCTGGGTCTCTGTATCGCGCGGATTGAACCAGAGCAGCGCCGCCCCCACCAGAGCCACGACAATGCCCACCAGGGCAAAGAGTTGCGCGTACTCCAGATACGGCGACAGCAAAAAGATGGCCGCGCCGATGACCAGGTTGCCTACGGACGCCACCCCCCGCAAACGCCCGAAGACCATCGGGGCCGTTGCCCGGTCGAAGTGCTGCAGGGTCAGGGATTGGTTGCAGGTCTCGAAATAATGAAACCCGAAGGACATGATCAGCGTCGTAAAGGCCAGCCCCCAGACAGACGGAAACAGCCCCGTGGCCGCCACCCCAACCCCCATGATCAACACGGACAACGCGGCAAGCCGCTGTTCACGGATCACCAGCAGCAGATAGACCACCAGCAGGGACAGGAATCCCGGCACCTCGCGCACGGACTGCACCACGCCCATACCCAGGCCGTCCAACCCAGCGGCTTCCACCGCAAAATTGTTGATCAGCGTGCGCCAGCCCTGCAACCCCACGGTGGAGGCAACGGTCAACACAAGTAAAAACAGGTAGATACGTCTCTTCTGAGACAGAATGTCCATGGTTGCTGCTCCGAATGACAGAAGGGGCGCTTGGGACGCGCAAGCTGGTCCTGTGCTCAAATCAAGCCTGAAATGCAAGTTTTTTCTCCATGCATGACAAGCGATTATAAATTAAAAACAAAAAAGTTGCGGGCCTGCCCTAAAGGAATTGCTCTAATGCCCGATAAGAATTGTACCCAGAAGGCAAATCTTACCCATCGCATGGACGCGAGAAGAACATGGCAAGAATCATCGACATCACGCCCCGGGCACAGGAAGTCAGACCCGTCCTGATGCTGCTCACCTCCCACCGGGTGGACTGCCTCCTGTTGTGCCTCAAGTGTCTGGAACTGTTCACTGATCTCGACCGTTTCAAGAAGATTTACATCGTCGCCAACGACGTTGGCGATGAGCACGCGGTGATCATCAAGTCCTTCCAGCGCAAGCACGCCAACGTGATCGACGTTCACGCCACGCCACGTGGTCAAATCCCGGCCATGCTCTCCATGGAAAATTTTATCCTCCGGCGCCACAAGGACGATGTTGTGCTGCGGCTGTCCGAGGATGTGTTCGTGACCCCCTATTGGCTGGAGCATCTGCTGGCGACCTACAAGCTGCACCGGGGGCACGAGGACATTGTAGCCATCTCGGCCCTGACCCCCATCAGCCGGACAGGCCGACAGCTCATGGACCGGGTGCTCCGGACGCACTATCCCGACCTGCGCAAGCGACTGCCCACGCTGCCCCTGGAGCAAAACGCCGTCTATCATCGTTTTGTCTGGGAAAAGATCCTGGGCGACGGCCTTGCGGCGAAGTACCTGGAACTGACCCGCCCCAAGCATATCTACATGAGCCGGGTCTCGGTGGACTGCCTGCTCTTCGACGGACAGCTCATCGAACGCCTCGTGCCCATGCCGCTGCGCCTGCCCGAGGGCACCACCAGGGCCGACGAATTCTACATCAACAGCGTCCTGCGCAGCGACGGCCTACGGGTCGCCGTGGTCACCGACGCCCTGGTGCACCACTTCAGCCATGCCGGACCCGAGGCCTATCTGCGCAAGCACATCAGCATGGATGACATTTGGTGGCACATGACCTTTCTGGAGTCTCACGGGTCTGCCTCCCCCAAGGCGGTCTTCCGGCCGCGTCCCGGCAAGGGCAACAGGCTCGAACTCCTGCGCCTGATAAAGGAACGGGAACTCAGAGTGCTCCAATAGACGAGCAGTTTACCAGAGACACGTGGGAAAGCCAGGGGAGGGGAGAGACTTCACTGGGCGACCCACCACCCGGAGACAGCCGGGCTGGGAATGCGCCAGAGGCCGGGGACATCGGGTCCACCGGCCTCGCTCGTTTGGATCAGGCGGGGGAACGGCCATAGACCCCCAGCCGCAGCCCCAGGCCTCGCAGCCAGCCGCCACCCTTGGCCGATTGATCCATCATCCTGTGAATGCTGGACAGGTAATCCAGGTAACCGACCATGGCGTCGATCTCGAGCCGATTGATGGACCCTGCATCCAGGATATCCTGTTTCATTTTCTGATAGTGCTGCTCGAAGACCTCCACCTTCTCCGCCAAGCTCAGGCTGGAAAAATTCGCGTCCGACGGATCGGCGTGCAGAGACAGGGTGACCGCGCTGTCCAACAGCGTTGCCAAGGACTGCTCAAGTTCGAGATCGCCCGTGGGCTCCAGTGTCTGATAAATGGTCTCGGCCTCCAGGGCGGAGTCACCCGTCATCACGAAGTACCTGAGGGAGCGCAGCACGTCCGGGACCAGTTCGGCTGTTTCCTGGGGCAGGCCCTGCTTGCGCAGTCTGGCGGAAAACATGGTGATCTCGGCCTGCAGCTTGTCCAAAACCGCCTTTTCGCGATGCAGTTCCAGGCACGGCTTCGCCTTGCCCCTGCAACGCAGGGCCGCATGGGCCATGCGCTGGGCCGTCACCCCCACGCGGGCCACCTCCTGGACCATGGCCCCAACGGCCATGGCCGGAGCGGCGAGGACGGTATTGTCCAGATACCGAAGGGTCCCGGCCTCTTCCTCCGCCGTCCGAAACCAGTTTTCGACCTTCCGGGTCAGGCGACGGGTAAAAGGCCCCACCAGGAGCACCCCGAGAACATTGAAACTGGTATGGAACAACGCCAGCACGGGCACAGGGTCCAGAGTCATGCCCAGCAGCAGACGCAGGTGCAGGATGCCACCCAGGATCAGGGACAGACTCGCAAAGGCCGCCAGCCCCGTGACCAGGTTGAAAATCACATGCATGGCCGCCACGCGTTTGGCGTTGGAAGTGGCCCCCAGCACGGCGATGACGGCGGTGGAGGTTGACCCCAGATTGGCGCCGATAACCGCCGCTGCGGCCAATTCCAGCGGCACCATGTCCTGAGCCGCAGCCGTCAGGATCAGGGCCATGGAGGCGCTGGACGACTGCATCAGAAAGGTCATCACAAACCCCAGCCCGCACAACGCCAGGTGGCCGCCGATCCCGTCAAAGACCCACTGCTCCGGGCGAACCGTCTGGCTCAAGCCGACGAAAACCTCCTGCAGGCCCTCGATCCCCAGAAAAAACAGACCGAATCCGGCCAGAGCCTCACCCAGTGCCGAACGGCGGGTCACCCGCCTGGACAACCACAGGGCTGTGCCCACGGCGATCAACGGCAGAGCCAGGATCTTGATGTTGAGCTTCAGACCCATAAAAGCCACGATCCAGGCCGTTGTGGTGGTGCCGATATTACTGCCGTAAACCACCCACACGGTCTGGCCCAGGGTCATCACACCCGCATTGACGAAACCGATGGCAGCCACGGTCACGGCGGCCGACGACTGCACCGCCGAAGTCATCATGAACCCGGAGGCCAGTCCCCGCAGCGGCGTCTTTGTCCAGGAGGACAGGATCCTGCGCAGCACCCCGCCCGCAGCCATCTTCAGGCCGTCACTCATCAGCTTCATGCCCAGCAAGAGCAGGCCGAGCCCCCCGGCCAGGGAAATAATCATCTGCAAGTCGTCGCTCCTTGGCTCGTCAATGGGGCTCAAGCCAAAGCAGAGCCCTGTAATTGCTGCATCTTATAGCCTGGGAACAGGAAAAAGAAAAGCAAAGTCGAACGACAGGGGTGAAACCCTCGCCGCACTCTCAGCACCGGGCTGCAACCCCTGACCACTCCCACTGTGCGCGCACGACCTTTGAGCCTCCCCAGGCCCAAGGGCACCAAAGACCTGCGGGCCTGGCCTGCGCGACATTCCAGGCAGCGCATCGGGTCGGGCCAAGGCCGCATCCCTGACGCAGGGCACACGGCACGCCAGCTGGACAGCGATCAAACAAGCACATCCTTTTTACTGCACAGAACACGATTAATCAGTATATTGAGCATATGCCTTCCACAGACAACAACTGCCTCCCCTTGCGTCCCTTGCGCCTGTTCATATTCAGCGCCGTGATCTACGCCCTGTTCGTCGCCAGCTTTGCGCTCTGGTATACCCAACAGGCCGAGACTCAGATCCTGGCCGACATCGACGCCAGACTGCTCAGCTCCGCATCGACCCTGAAGCTCCTCCTGTCCAAGGATTTCCACGACCGCACCCAGGACAAGGACTCCATCAGTTTCGAGGAGGAGCTGGTCAATCGCGAGCGCCTCAACGCCTTTGTCCGGCAGAGTGGCCTGACCTATGCCTACACGGTCATCGAAGACAAGGGCCGCTTCTATTTTTCGGCCCCCACGGTCACGCCCGAGGAGGCCGAGGAGCTCAAACGCTGGTACTACTATCCCTACCTGGAGATCCCCGGGGAATTCATCGCGGCCATGGACGGCGACAAGCCCATCTATCTGACCTACACCGACGAGTGGGGAACCTTCCGCTCCGTGGCCCTGCCCGAGCATTCCCCGGGCGGCCGCAAGTACCTGGCCTGTTCCGATTTCGCCGTGCCCAAGCTCGAAACCATGCTGCACAAAAAACGCTGGGAGGCCGTGACCATCGGCGCCCTGTTCCTGCTGTTCTCCCTGCCGTTCTTCATCCTCCACTGCAGGCAAAACACCCGTTATTCAGCCAATCTCAAAAGCGCCAACGCCCTGCTCACAAGGCACAAGGAACAGCTGGAGCAACGGGTGAAGCAGCGCACCCTGGAATTGCAGGTGGCCAAGGACCGAGCCGAGGAGGCCGAGCAGGCCAAGGGCCGCTTCCTGGCGGTCATGAGCCATGAGATCAGGACCCCCCTGAACACGATCCTGGGCATGGCCGAGGTCCTGGAAGCCCCGAATCTCACCCCGCGCCAGCGCCGGGGGCTTGAGAACATCTCCACAGCCGGCGGGCACCTGCTGGAGCTCATCAGCGACATCCTGGATATCTCGCGTATCGAATCCGGGGTCATCGAGCTGGAGGAACGCCCCTTTGACCTGCCCGAACTGATGCAGGCCTGCTCCAGGGTGGTGCGCAACGCCGCAGGGGCCAAGGCCGAACAGTTGGGGTTCAGCATGAAGATCGATCCGGTGGTTGCGCCATTCAGGGTCGGGGACCCCATGCGCCTGCGCCAGGTGCTGGTGAACCTGCTGTCCAACGCCTACAAATTCACCCACCGGGGCGAAATACAACTGACCGTCATGTCCCAGGGCGACCACGAACTGCACTTCGTGGTGCGCGACACCGGCATCGGCATCCCACCGGACAAACTGGTTACCATCTTCGAGGACTTCACCCAGGCCGACTCGACCACCACCAGGGAGTACGGCGGCACGGGCCTCGGGCTGTCCATCTGCCGCAAGCTGGTCGAGGCCATGGCCGGACGATTGTGGGTGGAAAGCGAACCGGGTCAGGGCTCACAATTCCACTTCACCCTGCCCCTGCTGGTGACCGACCGCGCGCAGGACTTCCCCACAGAGAACAAACCAAGTCCCACCGACAAGGACGTGCCAGCCGTCCGGGTGCTGGTGGCCGAGGACCTGGCCTCCAACTATGAGATCATTGAGCTGTTTCTGGAAGGCACCCAGGCGCAGCCCGAGAGGGCCATCAATGGCCGGGAAGCCGTGGAAAAGGCGCTGAGCAACGACTACGGCCTGGTGCTGATGGATCTCCAGATGCCCGCGCTGGACGGAGTGGCAGCGGTGCGCGCCATCCGAGACCAAGAACAGGCCCAGGGCCGCCCCCGATTGCCGATCATCGCGCTCACGGCAGATGCCCGACCGTCGCGCCGCCGGGAAGCCCTGGCCGCAGGCTGCGACGAGGTGCTGACCAAACCCCTGAGCCGCGCCGAACTCCTCGCGGCCATGACAACGCACGCCAACATCACCTCTGACCCCAGGCACCAGGCACAGGCCATGGCCGCCCCCTGGCTGGAACCGGGTATGCAGGCCCTGCTGCCGGTGTTCCATGAAGAGCTGGAGCAAGGGCTCCAGGCTATGGACCTGTGGCTCAATCAGGGCGACTTCGAGAGCATCGCCCGCATGGCGCACGGGCTGAAGGGCGCAGCCCGCAGCTACGGATTCAATGACCTGGGCCAAAACTTGCGCCGCCTGGAGCAGGCCGCCCTGGCCAAGGACCACGCCCTGGCCCGCAATACCCTGGAAGCAACACAGGCCATGGCCCGACGCGCCCGCAGCACAGAGCAGAACTCGGCTTAAGGAATTTCCACCCCGCCCGCAGGGCCTGAGCACGTCATCCCGCCCCAACCGCAACGCACAAGCACTGGTCTCACCAGGGCCGCGCTTCCCGTTTTCGCGAACAGACACCCGCCCCTGGCCGTCAGGCGACCGGGGCTGGAGGGTCCCTGGCCCTCCGTCTCCTCCACACGCCGGAGACCAGAGTCCTGGAGGGCGTCCCCAGCTCTCCGTGGGCGCTGCCCTTCGCCCTGGGGTCAGGCCTTCCCCCCTCACACACACGGACCCAAGGACGGCCTGCGTTGCCCGATGCAGCGCGGCTCATTTTTTTTCGCACCAGATTCATTGATGGATAACCTTCGCAATTCTTCCTCTCCAACCAGCTACTTCGATCCAATATCGATACCACCACATGCTTCATTCCCTTGGCATTGCCTTGACCAGCCATAGATTGAGCGTATGCTGTAATTGATAGGCAATCCCCTCTGAAGATCATGACACTCCAATCACCGCGCCCCTAAACCAGGCACGGGTTCAGCGGTCTCAGGGGGCATGAAGTGACTTTTGGGCGGAGAGTGTCCCTTTCCGCAATGCGCAAGCACCCGGAAAACGGACGGAAGAAGCAACGTTCTGGACCGCGGCCCCACAGGCAGGCACCCCGTCCGCCTCGGGTGACGGGACCTGACCGCTGGGCAACAGCGACAGGCCCCGGACCAAGGCTCAGCCATGGCTTGCCCCACTCGCCTGGACATGCTTTTAGAAACTGGTCACTGAAGATCCACACCGGGTAAACAGGATGTTTCATCGCTTTAGCCTGCGGACAATCCTCGTGACGCTGGTCCTGCTGACAATAATCCCTGTCATGGGGGTTACCGTATGGCACGGCTTCAAGCTCCAGGAAAGGGCCAGAGAAAAAGCGCAGGCCTCGGCCTTGACGTTGGCCCAGTATATCGCCCACGGCCGCGTAGTCATTGAAACAATTGCCAGGCGCACCCTGCAGACCATGGCCTTGAACTCCGCCGTGCAGGAGCGAAACGTCAAAGAGTGTGCGCGGCTCCTGAAATCGGCCCTGGTGGAATACGGTGAACCCTACCTCAATTTCGTTGCGCTCGACCTGAATGGACAGGCCTTTGCCCAGGCCCAGGCCCAGACCAGTGAAAAACTGCACAATTACGCCGACCGGCTGTGGTTCAAGCAGATTCTGCGGGGTGAGGCCTCCTCCACCGAAATCATCTTCAACAAGACCACCCGCGAGTCGAGCATAACCATAGCCCGTCCGGTCCAAGACTCCAACGGAACAACCCTCTCCATGCTTTCGATTACCCTGGAGCTGTCCGAAGCACTGAACACCATATTGTCCGTCTTGCCGATGCCCCCAGGAAGCGTCGTGACCGTCCTCGACCTTGATGGCACCATCATGGTCCGCATGCCCCAGCGACCGGAATTGATCGGTACAAACAGGATTGATGAGGACATTCGCAGACTAATCCGGACGCAACGCGAAGGGAAATTGGTGGTCAAGAGTGCCGACAACGCAGAGCGGATCGTGGCCTTCACCCCGATGCACCCGGAGCAGGAGAAGTCACCGATCATCTATGTGAGCTTTGACCATACCTCAGTCCAAACCGAGATATGGCGGGGCATCTACCAGCAACTCATGGTGCTGCTGGCGACGGGGACACTTGGCCTTGCCACGGCCTGGTTCCTGGGTGGTTTATTCTTTATGAAGCCCGTCCAGGAAATCACGCAATTTGCCCTGCTTCTCGGTCAGGGCAACCTCGAAGAACGGACCAAAGACACCTATCCGGTGAATGAATACAGCCAGCTGGCCAAAACCTTCAACAACATGGCCGACCAACTGAAGGCCCGGACCTTGCAGCTCAAGGAGAAGGCCGAAGCACTCACCCAGTCCAACCTGGAACTGCAACAGGAGGTGGATGCCCGCCAGCGCGCGGAGGTCAGCATGGCCCAATTGCAACGGGAGGTGGACGCCCGCCTGCGCGCGGAGGACAGCCTGGCCCTGCACGTCGAAAAACTGCAACAGTCCAACGAGGAGCTGGAGCAGTTCGCCTATGTGGCCTCCCACGACCTGCAGGAGCCCCTGCGCATCATCCACAGCTACCTGCAACTCATCGAACGCCGCTACAAGGAGCTCATCGACGAGGAGGGCGCACGCTTCATCAAGGCCACCAAGGACGCTGCGGAACGGATGCGCGCCCTGATCCACGGACTGCTGGACTACTCCCGGTTGAGCACCAAGGCCCAGCCCTTCGCCGCCGTGCAGACCGAGGAGGTCTTCGCCGAGGCCATGGAATCCCTGGGGGAAGCCGTTGCCGATAACCAGGCCCTGGTGCATCATGAGCCCCTACCCCCCATCCTCGGCGACAGGACCCAGATCGCCCAGCTGTTCCAGAACCTCCTGTCCAACGCCATGAAATTTCACCTCCCGGAGAGCACGCCCGAGGTCTGGGTCACGGCGCAGCGGGACGGGACCCTCTGGCAGTTCACGGTGCGTGACAACGGCATCGGCATCAGCCCGGAATACCACGAGCGCATCTTCGCCCTGTTCCAGCGGCTGCATACCAGGGCCCACTATCCAGGCACAGGCATCGGCCTGACCATCTGCAAAAAGATCGTTGAGCGGCATAACGGTCGCATCTGGCTCGAGAGCGACTCCGGAGCGGGCTCGGCCTTTCATTTCACCCTGCAGGCAGTGGAGGAAACATCATCATGAGCGTCAAACCCATCCAGATTCTGATGGTCGAAGACAACCCCGACGATGTGCTTCTGACCCGGGAGGCCCTGAAAGACGCCAAGGTCCGTTGCTCGCTCAACGTGGTCGAGGACGGGGTACAGGCCCTGGAGTACCTCAACAAGCAGGGGGAGTATGGCGACGCCACCCGACCGGACATCATCTTCCTGGACCTCAACCTGCCGCGCAAGGACGGGCGGGAGGTCCTGGAGGAAATCAAGGCCGACGAGACCCTGCGCAGCATCCCCGTGGTGGTGCTGACCACCTCGGAATCCCCGGAGGACATCGCCCAGGCCTACAACAGCTACGTCAACTGCTACATCACCAAACCCGTGGACTTCGACAAGTTCATCAAGGTCGTCAAATACGTCGAGGAGTTCTGGTTCACCATCGTCAAACTGCCCAAGGCCTGAAGGGATCGTCATGTTAGCCAAACGCCTGCGCGTCCTGTATCTGGAGGACAACCCCGCGGACCAGCAACTGTTGCAGGACCTGCTGCGGGAGGTGCCAAACCACGGCCTGGAAATCGTCATCAAGGAGCGGCTCCAGGATGTCCTGTTGTCCACCAAGCAGGGGCAGTACGATGCGCTGCTCCTGGACCTCAACCTGCCGGACTCGCGCGGACTGACAACCTACAAGGCCCTCGCCCTGCACTACCCCACACTCCCGGTCATCATCCTCACGGTCACGGACCTGGAGGACGTGGCAATGTCCGCGGTGCGCTCCGGTGCCCAGGACTATCTGATCAAGGGGCAGCTCACAGGAGCCCTCGTGGTCCGGGCCATTCGCTACGCCGTGGAGCGCTCGTCACTGGCCCGCGATCTCACCCAGGCCAATGAACTGCTTGAACGCCGCATCCGCGAACGCACGCAGGAACTGGACCAGGCCAACAAGGAGTTACGCAGCGAAATCGAGGAACGCAGGCTCCAGGCCCAGACCCTGCTGGAACAGCGCCAGCTCCAGCAGGACATCTTGGACGGCCTGCAGGCCGCCGTGCTGTTCATCGACGTGGACAGTTTCACGATCGTCGAGGCCAACGCCCAGGCCGAAGACCTGCTGGGCCTGACCCGGGAACAGATCATCGGCCAGCACTGCTACAAGCTGATCTGTGTTGAGAAGCGAAGTTCCCGGCCCGAGTCCTGCCCGGTCCTCGGCAAGAAGATCCACCACACGGATTTCATCATCGAGCGCCAGGATGGCCGCTTCGTCCCGGTGCTGAAGAGCGTCCTGCCCACCAAGCTCAACGGGAAGCCCCATCTCATCACCATCCTGTTCGACATCACCGAGCGCAAGGCCCTGGAACGGCAACTGGTCCTGGCCCAGAAGCTGGAAGCCGTGGGCCAGCTGGCCGCGGGCATCGCCCACGAAATCAACACCCCGATCCAGTACATCGGGGGCAACCTGAGCTACATCGAAAAAGTGATCCCGCAACTGGTCCAGGTGCTGGAGGCTTTCGCCGCACTCAAAGATGCGGTGCTCTCGGGCGCTGCCCCCGGCCCGGCGGCGGACGATGTGCAACAGCTGCTGGAAAAAATCAAACTGCCCGATATGCTTGAGGAATTGCCCCAGGCCATCGCCGACACCCAGGATGGTGTGCAAAGTATTACGGACCTCGTCCGGGCCATGAAACAGTTTTCCCACCCCCAGAGCGAAACCAAAGATCCTGTGGATGTGAACGCCGCACTGCAGACCATCCTGACCATCTCCCGCAACGAATGGAAATACGCCTCGACCCTGACCACCGATCTGGCCCCGGACCTGCCCCAGGTGCTTGGCTTTCCCGGAAAGCTCAACCAGGTGTTTCTGAACATCATCGTCAACGCCGCCCAGGCCAACGCCCAAAGATACCAGGGCCGCGCGGAACAAGGGACAATCACCGTGACCACCAGCCACGCAGATAATCAAGTGCTGGTCACCATCGCCGACACGGGGGTGGGCATCCCCAAGGAATATCAGGGCAAGATCTTCGACCCCTTCTTCACCTCCAAGGGGGTCGGGGAAGGCACAGGCCAGGGGTTGGCCATCGCCCATGCCATCATGCAGCAACACGGAGGCTCCATCAGCTTCACTTCCGCCGTGGGGGTCGGGACCACCTTCACCGTGGCCCTGCCCCTCGGCACGGTCGGCGACGCCCCAGGAGTCGAATAGCACGCAACGCCCATGGCCCAAGGTCACTGAAACAGCAGCAGGGCAGAGTCACTGCTGCCCGTGGCAGGCAAGCCCACAAGCCAAGTCAAAAGGAGGGGGGTTTTGGAGGTGGCAATAGGGTAGCACAAACAGAAAAAGGGCCTACGATTTTCATCGTAAGCCCTTGATTTCTTTGGTAGCGGGGACAGGATTTGAACCTATGACCTTCGGGTTATGAGCCCGACGAGCTACCGTACTGCTCCACCCCGCAACGCTGTCGAGAAAGGGCTTATAGGCCCACCGCCCCAACATTGTCAAACGCTATTTACAATTTTTTTTGATTCCCGTATTCCTCTCCCGGTCATGACACACATTAATTCAATATCCCTGGTGATCCCCGTGTTCAACGAGGAAGCCAACCTGCCGTTGCTGCACAAGGAAATCACCACGGCCCTTGAGGGTCTCAGGCCCCGTTGGGAAGTGATCTACATCAACGACGCCAGCAAGGACGCTTCCCTTGCCGTGATCCGGGATCTGGCCCAGCGCGACGACCACGTGCGCTATCTCTCCTTTAGGGAGAACCGAGGCCAGTCCGCAGGTTTCGCCGCCGGATTCCAGCACGCCACGGGCGAGGCGGTGGTCACCCTGGATGCCGACCTGCAAAACGACCCCGCCGACATCCCCGCCATGCTCGCCCTGTATGAGGCCGAGAACGCGGACATGGTCATCGGCTGGCGCACCACCCGCAAAGACACCGCCACCAAGCGTTTGTCCTCGCGCATCGGCAACGCGGCGCGCAACTGGTGGACCCGCGAGACCGTGCACGACACCGGCTGCTCGCTGAAGGTCATGCGCACCGAAATGGCCCGCCGGATGCCCGTGTTCAAGAACATGCACCGCTACCTGCCCACGCTGATGAAGATGCAGAAGGCCACGGTCCTGGAAATCCCGGTCAACCACCGCCACCGCATGCATGGCGTGAGCAAGTACGGCACCTGGGACCGCTTGAAGGCAGGGATCTACGACCTGATCGGGGTCCGCTGGCTGCTGGACCGGGCCATCGACTACGACATCGAAGACAAAAAATAGGCCCCGTCTTCCCTCTTGGCTCGCCCTGAGCTACCTTTCCCCCACAGCAACCCCAACGGACAGACGGCGCATGGACAAACAAACCCGCACCTATCTCAAGGGATCGATCATGCTCGCCACGCTGGTGGGCATCGGACTTGCCCTGCGCGCCGCCGGTCTTGACCAGGCCCTGAACGAGCATTGGATCGACGCCCACATCCGCGGGCAAGGGCTGGCGGGCTGGGCGCTGTTCATCGGCATGGCAGGCTTGTTTACGGGCATTGGCCTGCCGCGGCAGATCATCAGTTTCCTGGCGGGATACGCCTATGGCTTTGTGGGAGGGACCGTGGCGGGCACTGTGGGCACGGCCCTGGGCTGCGCCCTGGCCTTCTGCTTCGCCCGCTTCCTGGGGCGACGCACGGTGACCGAGCGCTTTGGTGGCAAGATCGGCAAGGTCGACAGATTTTTGCGCGACAATCCGTTTTCCATGACCCTGATCATCCGCTTCATGCCCGTGGGCAGCAACATCCTGACCAACCTCGTGGCCGGGGTCAGCTCCGTAGGGGCGTGGCCGTTCCTGGCCGGATCGACCCTGGGCTTCATCCCCCAGACCCTGATCTTCGCGCTGCTCGGCAGCGGCTTCAAGGTCGACTTCGCCTGGCGGGTGACCCTTTCGGTCATCCTGTTCGGCCTCTCCACGTGGTGGGGCTTCGCCCTCTACCGCAAGAAGCGCGGGGCGGATGTGGTCAACGGGGACTAGGCCCCGGCACAGAAAATAAAAGCCCCCGCGGGACCGATTCATCCGCCGGAGGGCACCCCCAGGGCAAGGGCAACCACCAGCCCCGTTCCCGGACAAGCTCATCCGCCAGGGGCACTCCCGAAGCCAACAAAAACGCCGCCACGTTCACCCGCGCGGGCGGCCTCGCCAGAACGATGCGGCTCAGCCACCCGGCAGCCCTTGCCGATCCCCGCCCCTGAGCAACTTGACCACCGTCCACACAGCCAGGGCGGCCCCCAGCCCGAACAGCCAGCCCATGAGCACGTCCGTGGGATAATGCTTGCCAAGATACAGCCTCGACCAGCCCACCAGCAGGGGCATGGCCCAGACATAGCGCCGCGTCCCCGGCCAGAGCAGCCAGATGACCACGGCGGCGGCCATGGCGTTGGCCGCGTGGGCCGAGGGGTACGAACTGCCGTCCGTCTTGGTCTGCACGAAATCGGCGGGACGCTGTTGCCACTGACCATCTTCGATGAAATACGTCTGGGCCAAGGCATTCAGCGGCCGGACGCGACCTGTGGCGCTCTTAACCAGATTCGTGCCCCCATCGGCCAGCCCCACGGCCAGGACCAGGATCAGCAGCCCCACCCACTGGGCCCGACCGTAGCGCCGCGCACCCAGAGCCAGCCCCGTCAGCACCAGCACCCACAGGAACATGGCCGAGGAAAACAGGGGCATCAGCCAATCCAACAGGCTGTTTCTAAACACGCCGTTGGCGAACTCGAACAGGGCCAGATCCCAGGGGGGGGTCATAAAATTCATGAACGTTCCTTATAATCCGGCAGATGCCTTGCTCAAGAGAGCAGAATCAAAGTCATCTTCCTAAAAGTAAAATTTCTTTCAGGGCGCTCAAAAATGGTCAGCTGCGAGGCGCTAGAGAAATTGGAATCCGACGTGTATTCAACATACACGAGGATGACAATTTCTCGCAGCAACAAAGCAGATGGCCGTTTTTCAGCGGCCTCAGAACCCGAGTTCCTGATCCACGAGTATGACCTTAATGCGATTCTTGGGCCACGCCTTCTCGGTGATCGACCAGGTATTGCAGATGCGCTCCGGGCTGGTGCAGTTCTCACAGCGCAGGGTCTTGACGCAGGGAGTCTTGCGGTCCAGGCGCATACTGTTCACGGGGGCGGCGTGGTTCCTGACGCGCGCAAAGGCGGCGTCCAGATCCGGGACGACCTTGTTGCGACCCGCCACCACAATGACGAACCGCGGCCCAAAGGCCAGGGCCGCCACACGATTGCCCGTGCCATCCAGGTTCACCAGCCGTCCGTCCTCGGTGATGGCGTTGGCGCTGGTCAGGAACACGTCCGAAAGCAGGGCCTTGCGCCGCAGGTTGAGCACCTCGTAACGGGGGATGGAGGTGTCGTAGGTGTCCAGCACCTCCAGACCGCCAAGGGCCTTGATCCCCTCGTAGATGCCCGAATGGACCAGGGTCATGGACCCGCCAAAGGAGGCGGATTTGACGTGTTCTTCCTCCATCATCTTGGGCAGCAGTTGCTCCAGGACCAGGGTGCGCGCCGCTCCCGCACCGGACACGACATAGGGTTCGAAATTGTTGCGTGCCAGAGCCTTTTTCAATTGGTTCAGTCGTCCTTCGCGAAAGGTCTCCAGTGGCTTGTCCATCTATCTGTCTCCCTTTGGTTTCTTCCACCTGTGCCAAGCCAGGTCAGCGGGGTCAAGGGCCTGCAAGCAGGAATGACAACGTCCCCCAAAGGGACATCTTCCCGGGAAAGCGCTGCCAGACCTTAAGTTCTGCTGATTATGGACGATACAATACATGTTAACGAGGCCCCATAGTGTCGCTTGACGTGCAATCCGATCTTCAGCGGGAAACCCATGTCACTGGTCATCAACAACAATCTCATGGCCGTCAACGCCGCGCGCAGCATGAGCGCGGCATTTTCGCTGTTGAGCACGTCGGTCAGCCGCCTTTCCTCGGGCCTGCGCATCACCAGCGCTGCGGATGACGCGGCAGGACTGGCCATCCGTGAACTGATGCGCTCCGAAATTGCGGCCATGCACCAGGGTGCGCGCAACGTCAACGACGCCATCTCGCTCATCCAGACCGCGGACGGGGCAGCCCAGGTCATCGACGAAAAACTGATCCGCATGAAGGAACTGGCCGAACAGGCCGCCACCGGCACCTACAATTCCGACCAGCGTCTGATCATCGACTCCGAGTACCAGGCCATGGCCTCTGAGATCACCCGCATCGCCAACGCCACGGACTTCAACGGCATCCATCTGCTGAACGGCAATCTCTCGGGAGAAAATTCCGCCCACCGGGGTTCGGCGCTGGTCTCCACGGGCCCCTTGAAGGTGCACTTCGGCTCGGGCAACGACTGTTCCGAAGACTACTATTACATCGCCATCAACAATGCCACGGCCTCGGCCCTGGGTCTGGGCAACCAGTCCGCAGCGGGTGCGGGATTCACCATCTCCACCCAGTCCGCCGCACAATTCGCCCTGGAGGCCATCAACCAGGCCATCGTCTCCAAGGACAAGATCCGCGCCAACCTGGGCGCCCTGGAAAACAGGCTCTACGCCGTGACCAACCTGGAGATCATGGCGGAAAATCTCCAGGCCTCGGAGTCGCGCATCTCGGACGTGGACGTGGCCCTGGAGATGACCCAGTTCGTGCGGGCCCAGATCCTGTCCCAGGCCGCAGTGGCCATGCTGGCCCAGGCCAATACCCTGCCGCGCATGGCCATGCAGCTCCTGAACGGCTAGCCTCGGGGCATCTTTTTCATCTCCACGAGACAGGCTTGACAAATCGGCTGGGCTGGGGCACAAAGTCCAGCCGCGAAGGAACTGCTTGAGGGGCGCGGGACACCGCGTCTCTTCTGCTTTTCGCAGCGACTAATAGATGACTTACCACAGGCCGCGCGTCCCGCATGGGGTTGACTTCATGTCGGGCAACGGTTAATTACTGCCGTTTACTTTGCCATTCAAGGAGAGATAGAAATGAAAAGAACATATCAGCCCAGCAAGATCAGACGAAAAAGGGCCCTTGGGTTCCGTGCCCGTTCCGCCACCAAAAACGGTCGCGCCGTTCTGCGTCGCAGACGCGCCAAGGGACGTAGCAAATTATCAGCTTAAGCTTCCCGCGCGAAAACCGTCTTTTGAAACGGCCCCGATTTCTTGCCTGCTATGAGCAGGGAAGAAAGTTTTACTCCAGGAATTTCATTGTATTCGCGCTCCCCAACCCCGCACCACAGACGACCTGGCGTCTCGGGGTGGCGGTGAGCAAGAAGCTGGGGTCCGCGGTTCGCCGCAACCGCATCAAGCGCCTCCTGAGGGAGTTCTTCCGCTTGCACCGGGCCGACCTGACAGCCCCCGTGGACTATGTCGTCATCCCCAAACGGCACGTGGACGCCAAGCGGCTGACCATGGACCAGGTCGGGGAAGAACTCTCCGTCTTGGTTGCCAAGTCACTCTTAGCGCCAGGCCTTACAGCGGGATGATTCCCGCAGGCAATACGAGCATGAGAACCGCACTCTGTCTGCTCATTCGCGTATACCAACGCGCCATTTCTCCCCTCTTCCCGCCCTCGTGCCGGTTCGTCCCCACTTGCTCGTCCTACGCCATCGAAGCCCTCACGGTGCACGGAGCCCTCACGGGATCCTGGCTCACCCTGCGCCGGTTGCTGCGCTGCCAGCCCTGGTGCAAAGGCGGCTTCGACCCAGTGCCTCCCAAAACGGACTCGGCCGCAGGGTCCCCAACTGCCAACATCCACACAGGTACGCACAATGGATAATGATAATACCAAACGCACGCTGATCGCCATTGTCCTCTCCACCCTGGTCCTGCTGGGCTGGACGTATTTTTTCTCCCCGCAGCCCAAGACCGCGCCGGAACCCACCGAGCAGGCGGCCACGATGCAGGACGCCTCGGCGGCTTCTGAGATGACCACCGCGACCAATACTGAGCAGGCTCCCGCCTTCATCCCGGTCGGCGGCCAGGATGTGGTGGTCGAGACACCGCTGTTCAAGGCCGTCCTCAATTCCGCAGGCGGCATCCTCACCGATTTCGAGCTCAAGGACTACAAGACCAGCATCGCACCCGGTTCGCCCCAGGTGAATCTGGTGTCCTCCGCCGCCATGGACAAGGGCCTGCTGGGCATCCTCTGGAACGGCCAGGGCTCATGGCGCAGCGGACAGTGGGCCGCACCGGAACAGACCCAGGTGACCATCGTTGACGGCGAAGAGACCAGCGTGTCCTTCTCCGGCGTGTTCGGTGGCCTGTCCATCGTGCGCACCCTGACCTTCAAAGCCGATTCCTACCTGATCCAGGAGAACGTGGCCCTGACCAACACCTCGGCCACCCCTGTCTCGGGCCGCCTGGGCTTCACCCTGGCCTCCCAGCCCCTGACCCACGCGGATGACCGCTACAACATGACCCGCATCTCCTGGCTCGACACCGAGGGCACGGACGACGAAAACGACCGTGAGGACCTGGGCATCGGCGTGACCCGCCGCGATGGCGTGGCCTGGGGCGCCATCCAGAGCAACTATTTCATGATGGCCGTGGCTCCCGAAGCTGGCGAGCTGGCCATGCACGCCAAGTTTGCGGGTGACCTGTTCCGCATTCAGATGGACAAGGACAACATCGATCTGGCCCCCGGCACCCAGGTGACCGTGGGCAACAACTATTACTTCGGCCCGCTGAGCGACAAATTCCTGGTGGGCGCCCCCAATGACTTGGAAAGAATCGTGACCTACGGGTTCTTCGATATCCTGTCCAAGCCTCTGCTGCAGCTCTTGAACTTCTTCTACGGCCTGGTCGGTAACTGGGGCGTGGCCATCATCCTGTTGACGATCTGCATCAAAATCGTGTTCTGGCCGCTCTCCAACAAGAGCTACAAGTCCATGAACAAGATGAAAAAGATCCAGCCGCTCATGGCCAAGGTCCGCGAGCAGCACAAGGATGACCGAGCGAAGATGAATGAGGAGATGATGCGGCTGTACAAGACCTACAAGGTCAATCCGGCTGGCGGCTGCCTGCCGATGATGCTGCAGATTCCCGTGTTCTTCGGCCTGTACCAGGCACTGTTGGGTGCCATCGAGCTGCGCCATGCCTCGTTCATCCCGCACGTACCCTTCACGGACATCGTCTGGCTGGCCGACCTCTCGGCCAAGGACCCGTTCTACGTGACGCCGCTGATCATGGGCGCGACCATGTTCCTGCAACAGAAAATGACTCCTTCGCCCGGCGATCCGACCCAGGCCAAGGTGATGCTGTTCATGCCCGTCATCTTCACCTTCCTGTTCCTGAACTTCCCCTCGGGCCTGGTTGTGTACTGGATGGTGAACAACATCCTGTCCATCGCCCAGCAGTGGATGCTGACCCGCGACGCCTAAAGGCGTCGCCTGGGCCGGCACCGGCAGCTCCCCCTGGTTTTATCGCAAGGAGTACTGATGAGCGACTTCAAGGAATTCACAGGCAAAGTAGTCGACGACGCCATCGAAGCGGCGTGCGCGCACTACAGCCTTTCACGAGAAATGCTTGAGATAGAGATCGTCTCCGGCGGATCCACCGGCATCTTCGGCCTGATGGGCAAGAAGAAGGCTGTGATCCGCGCCCGGAGACGCGAAAAAAGGCAACCCTTTGCTGATCTGCAACCCGAAGCGGTCGCCGCGCGCCAGGAGCAGAAGCCCGTTGAGCCGCCTGCCCCGCGCGAGGAACCCCGCGCCCGTCAGGAGTCCGGCACAAGCCGAGAGCCCAGGCAGCAGAAGGACTCCAGGCCGCGAACCGAGCCCCGGCGCGAGCCTCGGCACGAGGACAGGCCTGCGCCCAAGAGGGAACAACCGCGTGAGCAGGCCCCTCGACGTGAAGCCGCCCCGGAACCCCCTCGCGCTGCGAGACCCATGCCCGCCAGCGGCGAACGGGAACCTGCACTGCGCTCGGCCAACGCCCCCGACGCTCAAGCCCTCGAGGACGCCGTGCGCGAGGTCCTGACCACACTGCTCGAGCCCCTGATCGCCCAACCCGCATTGGTCTTCAGCCACGAGGCAGGACGCATGAAGGTGCTCATCGACGACGAGCCCAACTCCGGGCTGATCATCGGTCGCGAGGGCCAGACCATCACCGCCCTGCAATACATCACCAACCGCATCGTGGCCCGCAAGTTCCAGACCTCGGTCCGCGTGCATCTGGACGCCGGCGACTACCGCGACAAGCAGGACGACAACCTGCGCAAGCTGGCCCTCTACCTGGCCGACAAAGCCAAGGATCAGGGGCGGACCCAGAGCACCAAGCCCTTGTCCTCGTACCATCGCCGCCTCGTGCACATGGCCCTGCAGGACGACGACAGCATTGCCACCCGCTCCAAGGGCGACGGCCCGCTCAAGCGTGTCCTGATCTACCCCGCGAGCAGCCGCCGCGAAGGACGCCAGCAGCGCAGCGCGTAGCAAGACTGCGCCGGGACAGGGCACAGGTCCAGGCCTGTTGCGCGTTCAGCGGATTGCCCACGGGCAGCCACAAATCAAACGGGGAACTCCAGCAGGAGTTCCCCGTTTTTATTCGGCCCTGAAAACAAATCCGGCTGGTCGATCCTAATCCCAGAAGCGGAGCACCTGCTCCACGGTCTCGCGCGGACGCAGGACAGTGAACCGCAACTGCCCGCCCTTGCGGCTCAGGCCCAGGACCAGGGGCATCTGACGGGAATTGTAGCGCGACCACATGGACAGGGTGTAGGCCCCCACATCCCTGAAGCAGACCCAGTCCCCCTGCTCCAGAAGGGGCAGGGGCACATCCCGCGCGGGCAGGTCGCCCTGGAAGCACAGCGGCCCGGCAATGGTCTGGGCCACGGCCTGGCCGGCCTTCAGCCGGCCATCCGCAGCAACGCCGAGCACATCGTGATGCCAGTCGCCCGGGTTGTAACACTTGCGCAGGAACAGGTCCGCCCCCAGATGGGTCACGGCCGTGACGACCCCGGACTGGACCTTGACGTATTCCACCCGACTGGCAGCGAAGGCCGCATTGGCGTGCACGGCCCGCCCGAACTCAGTGACCAGCCCATAGCGCCCTGACCACAATTCAGGGCAGCTCTGGCGCAGGGCAACGCCGTAGTCGCTGATGGACGGCTTGGGATCGGCCGCATCGTAGGTGGCGGGCAGTCCGCCGCCGATATCCAACAGCCGGACCCGGCCCGGACTACGATCGTTGATCTCCTCGGCCAGATCCACCAGGGTCCGCGCTCCGGCGCACAGTTGCTCCAGGGAGCAGCCCTGTGAGCCCACGTGGGCGTGCAAGCCCGTGAGCCAGGGATGCCGCCCAAAGGCGGCGATGATTTCGGCGCGAAATTCAGCCACCGGGACTCCGAACTTGGAGTAATGCCCGGCCACGGAGGTAGCAGCGATGGCCCCCGCACCCACCTGGGGATTGACGCGCAGACCGATGCTCCCGGCTGGGGAAACCCCTTGGCGGGCGAGCCCGGCGAGCAGGTCATGGATGCGTTCCAACTCCTGGAAACCGTCCGCATTGAGGTTCACCCCCCGCTCCAGGGCCAATCGCAGTTCGGCCCCGGTCTTGGCCGGGGAGTCAAACAGGATGCGCCGCGGCTCAAACCCCGCCCGCAGGGCGAGTTCCAGTTCCGGCAGCGAGGCAACCTCGGCCCCGATGCAGGGATCAACGGCCGCCAGCAGGAGCAGGACCTTCGGCAGGGGATTGGCCTTCACGGCCAGCGCATGCAACGTGCCCTCGGGAAAGGCCTGGCAAGCCTCGCGCAACCTTGCCCGCAAGCGGTCGAGGTCATAGACGATCAGACCCGTGTCCTGGCTGCCGATCAGCCCCTGTACCAAGGCCGATTGCAGGGTCCGCGCCAGCTCCTGGGGTGCAATTCTGGTATCCATGGGACCATGCTAATCCCTGCCCAGCGGATTGGGAAGCCTTGACAGGGCTTGTTTTTTGCCGCATCCACCCCGGGTGGGCAGGCATCAGCCAGCCCGGGACAACGATCGCACCAGGAAAGGCCCTGATGGTAGAGTTCAGCACCAGACAAACGGACGAGGGCTGCGTGACCCTGATCGGCATGGCCGGTGCGGGCAAGACCACCGTGGGCAAGGCCCTGGCCAAGCACCTGGGCTGGGCCCACATGGATACCGACCAGCTCATCGAATCCTTTTTCGGCCGCCCCCTGCAGGACGTGTTCGACGCCCTGGGCCGCGAGGCCTTCCTTCGGGCCGAAGAAGAAATCGTGACCCAGGTGGGGGCCAAACGCGCTGTGATCTCCACCGGGGGCAGCGTGATCTACGGCCCCCTGGCCGTGGCCCGGCTGAAGTCACTAGGCCCTCTGGTACACCTCGACCCAGGTGTACAGGCCACCTGCGACCGTGTGGGCAGCGCCCAGGGGCGCGGCCTGGCCATTGCCGACGGCCAGACGGTGCAGGACCTCTACAACGAACGCAAGCCGCTCTACGAGCAGGCCGCCGATCTGATGGTGGACACCCTCAGCGAATCCCCAGAGGCCTGCGCCAGACGCATCGCCCACTGGCTAGCCAACCGGGACTGATCATGAAACGTAACCCCACCGGCGTGTTCCGCCGCCTGGAAGCCCTCTATGCCCGTATGCAACAGGCCTACGACAGCACCGTGGCCGACACGGGCTTCAGCTGCCAGGACTGCGAGAACAACTGCTGCACCAGCTATTTCCAACACCACACCTATGTGGAATGGACCTTCCTGTTCAAGGGTTTGGACACCCTTGCCCCCGACAAGCGCGAGGCGTACATGCTCCGCGCCCAGGACTATCAGCGCCAGGCCCAGGCCGCACTGCTCAAGGGCGAGCGCCCCTCGGCCATGTGCCCCTTGAACGACGACGGCCTGTGCGGACTGTACCGGCACCGGCTGATGATCTGCCGGCTGCACGGAGTGCCGCACCAACTGGCCGGGCGCATGGGCCAGGTGACGGATTACCCCGGATGTTTCCGATTCCCCCAGGGGACCTCGGTGACCCCGCTGGACCGTACGCCCCTGTACCGCGACCTCGCCAGGCTGGAGATGGATTTCCTCGGGCCCCGTCTGGCACAACTGCCCAAGGTGAACTTGACTCTTGCCGAGATGATGGTGCAAGGTCCTCCCAAGATTACCAACTAACCGTCTGGAAGGACCGATGAAACGACTGGTCGCCAGCCTTGCCATCATTCTCTGCCTGGGAGCCCTGTGGGGCTGCTCCAGCACCAACGTCAAGCACCTGATCCGTCAGCCCTGGACGCTGGACAACGACCAGACCCTGACCATGAAATTCTGGCGGTTCGACTACCGCATTGCGCCCACCAGCGACCAGTTCTGCGTCCGGGGCACAGCCTTTCCCTTGAGTGACACCATCCCCGCCTGGGCCAACAAAGTGGCCGACATCTGGTTCGCGGCCTACCTCTCCGACGCCAGCGGCAAGGTCATCGCCCAGGATCTGCGCGTGTTCGAACCAGGCCCCCTGGACCAGCCCTCGGGCATTGGCTTCGAATTCCGCCTGAAGCCCCAGGACCTGCCCACCAAGAGCGATCTATTCATCACCTTCGGCTACCGCATGAAGCTCAGCGGCGACACGGACAAGGGCGAGGTCTTCTTTGCCAGTGAAGGGGCCATGACCCGCTTCTGATAACGCCTTCCCGCTCAGCAGCTCTTCCATTGCCGCAATCACCGAAACCCGCTATATTATCAACAATTGCCTCCCGACCCCCGGGTGGACGATTGTTGTTCATGATGCGCAGGAGGTGAGCATGGCCGAGCACAAGAGCTCTTTTCTCGTCCGCAATTTCCTCAAATACTCGGTGATCTTCGGCGAAGGCACCAAGGGTGACTCCTCGTATCTCCTCAAGGAGGGCCGGGTCGAGATCTCCAAGTTGGTGGACGGCAAGAAAAAGGTCTTCGCCATCCTGAAGCCCGTGTCCATGTTCGGGGAGATGGCCATCCTGCTGGGCGACGACAAGCGGACCGCGACGGCCGTGGCCCTGGAGGATTCCAAAGTCGTGGAGATCAAGCGCGACGACTTCGAGGAATACATCCGACAGAGCCCAGCCATGATCTCCACCCTGCTCAACGTGCTGGTCCACCGCCTGAAGACCGCCACATCCAAGTCCCTGCGGGTCCCGAATCTGTTTCTGGGCGTGTGCAACGTGTTCAACCTGTTCGCCAAGCACGGTAGCCGCAACCTGAACTATCTGGACACCCTGAATTACCTGAGCATTTCCTTCAATACCAACAAGGAAACCATCGAAAAGGTCCTGAACACCCTGGAACAGGAAAAGATCCTCGAGTTCCGCATGAACGACCAGCGCGAACGGACCATCTATCTCCTTGAGACAGAGGACATCGCCGCCAAGGCCGCGGACAAACGCAAGGAGGCATAGCCCCGCTCTCCCTCCAGGGGTGCACCGCGTTCCACGCCCGGCCCCGTCCCATTCCCCTAAAGATCTCCTCGGCTTCGCCGATAAGGCGAAGAGAGGAAAATAAGATGTCAGCCATTTCCCTGGGAAGCCTGTTCGATGCGGCCCTGGCCCCCTTCACCCTGAGGAAGGAGCAGGTTCCTGCCGTTGCCGAGGTCGAACAGCAACCGACCACAACGCCCATGCAAGACTATATCGTCGAGCTGTCCGACGCGGCCAGGAAATTGGCCGAGTCCGACAATCCCTTTACCAAGACTCTGCAAAGCGCAGGCCTGGGCGGCGGTTCAAACGACGAGTCCGTGGACCAGGGCGCCAGCCTCAGCGATCAGCTGCAGGAACGCATCCAGCAACTGCAGGAAGAAATCAGCGAAATCCAGGCGTCAGACCTGCCCGACGAGGAAAAGCAGAACCAATTGGCCCTCAAACAGGCGGAGCTGGCCCAGTTGCAGATGCAGTTGCAGGAAGTCTACAAGGACCAGCAGAGCACCGCAGCCATGGTCGGCGGCAGCGGGTTCATGAACACGGGCAGCCTGACCTGAGGCCCCCCATCTTCATCTCTTGAATGACAAAAGGCCCGGGCAACAGCGCGGGCCTTTTCAATGTCTCAGTCACCGCTTCCATCATCTGATCAGTAGTCGAACCTGGCCTTGTAGGCGAAGTCGGCCAGGGGCCTGGGTTTCACAGGAAACGCACCGCTGAAGTCACAGGCCGTCTCCAGGGCGTCGAGGCGGAGCTGGCCCTTGCCCTCGAAGGGCATGAACGTGGCCGAAACCTTGCCCGTGGCCAGCACGAACCCATCCTCGAAGGCGAATTCGAAGCTCGTGTTGCCCTCATCAAGCAGGGCCGTGCCCACGGACTTGCCAAAGACCCAGGCCTCGACCTTGACCTGGGGAGGATAGGTCTCGGCAGCAACCCATTTCAGGGTCACGCACTGCAACAGCGCCTCTCCGACATTCTCGGCCCGGGCCGCCCCGACCGGTGCCAGGAGCAAGGCCAACATCAGACCCACGATGATTCTGTTCATGATCGTCTCCCTGTTGCCGAGACCATAGCAGACCCCGGCCCGGCTTCCAAATGCAACCGCCCGCCCTGCCAAAGGCAGGACGGGCGGAAATCAGTACCGGTATCAAGTGCCCCAGGCGGCGCACTCCAGGACTTATTGTTCGCCATAGACCCGCTCAAGGATCTCGTCGCCTCCGGCTTCGATGACCCTTCTGGCCAAGCCAAGACCGATCTCGAAGGCCTCGTCCGTCGGGCCTTCGGCCTGCATGCGGATGGGGTTGGAACCGTCGCTGTCCGACAGGTAACCCGTCAGACGCACCGTCGTTCCGTCCAACTCGGCGTAGGCCGCGATGGGCACCTGACAGCCCCCGTCCAGACCCGTCAGAAACCCGCGCTCAGCCGCCACCTGGATCTTGGAAGGCTCGTGGTCCAGAAAAGCCAGGGTCTCGGCCATGGGGCCATCGAGCCTGTATTCGATGCCCAGGGCCCCCTGGGCCACGGCGGGCAGAAAATCAGGGGGAGCCAGCAGCGAGGATTTGGGGGCGGCCAACCCCAGGCGCTTCATGCCGGCAGTGGCCATGACAATGGCGTCGTACTGGCCCTCCTCCAGCTTGCGCAGCCGGGTGTCCACATTGCCGCGCAGGTCACGCACGTCCAGGTCGGGACGCAGGGCCTTGAGTTGCGCACCCCGGCGCAGGCTGGAAGTGCCTACAGTGCCTCCCTGGGGCAGTTCGGCCAGACTGCCGTAGTGCACGGACAGCAGGGAGTCGGTATTGTCCTCGCGCTCGGGGATGATGCCCACCACCAGCCCCTCTGGCAGCTTGGTGGGCACATCCTTCATGCTATGCACGGCCAGATCGGCAAGCCCGGCCAGCAGAGCCTCCTCGATCTCCTTCACGAACAGTCCTTTGCCGCCGACCTTGGCCAACGGGACATCCAGGATCTTATCGCCCGTGGTCTTGATCTTCAGCAGTTCGACCTCAAGGCCGGGGTATTGGCCCTCGAGCAGGGACTTGATGTGATTGGCCTGCCACAGGGCCAGCATGGAACCGCGCGTGGCGATGGTGATCTTTTTCATTAATACTTCCCGAAACTTGATGGGGGAAACCGCAGGAAGGCAACAACCCGTTATGTGTAATGAACTCGGTGCCCGCTCAGTGACAAGCCCTCAAGGCTCGCCGGACCTGCTGCTGGTTCAGGGTAGCCCGTCTGGTGATCGTTCAGAGCAGCCCGTCTGCTGATACTCTTACTGACCGTTCAGAATGGCCAGCCTGCTCACGGTTCAGAATGGCCCGTCACTGATGCGCCTACTGATCGTTCAGAATGGTTTGAGTGCCAGGCACGAGGGGAAAGCGGGACCGAAGTGTATTCCAATACATAAGGGTCCGCTTTCCACGAAGTAACGCCGCAATCGAATCATTCTGGACGATCAGCCGCAGGTGGAGCAATCACCGCCGGAACAACCCGCGCAACCACCACCGCCGCCGGCCGGGGCGGCCGAGGCCGTCCCCAGGTCCGCGCCGTCGCCAGCCGCCTTGTGTCGGCAGCAAGACATCAGCTTGCCGGTCTTGTCGGACCCGCAGGCCGGACATTTCACCTCGGCAGCGGTGCCGAAGACAATCTCTTCGAACTCCTTGCCGCACTTGTCACATTTATATTCAAAAATTGGCATCATTCCCTCCGCAAGACTATTCGCCCTCAAGATAGGGCTGCAACTCCGTCACGGCCTCGAACAGATAGTAATCCACCAAGCGGCACAACATGTGGCCGATGGTGATCTGCACCTCCTGAACCAACGGGGTCTGCTTGCTGGGCACCATCAGCAGGTGATCGCAGAACGGGGCCATCTCGCCCCCACCCTGGCCCACCAGACCCACGGTGGTCACGCCGCGCTCGCGCCCAGCGCGCAGGGCATGCACCAGGTTCGAGCTGTTGCCCGAGGTGGAGATGCCCACCAGCACGTCCCCCCGGTTGCCCAGGGCCAGGACCTGCTTTTCGAAGATCTGTTCGAAACTGTAGTCGTTGCCAATAGCGGTAATGATGGATGTGTCCGTGGTCAAGGCCAAGGCAGGCAGCGGTGGCCGCTCCAACAGGAAGCGGTTCACGAACTCGGCAGCCAGATGTTGGGCATCCGCAGCCGAGCCGCCGTTGCCCGCAAACAGGATCTTGCCACCGCGGGCCAGAGCCACGGCCATGACGCGCGCCACATCCACGACCTTTTCGACGGACTCCCGGAAATATTTCTCCCGGAGGTCGCACCCGGCAGCCGAATGCTCCAGTACGATCCTGCGTGTTTCATCGGACATAGATCACTCCTTGCTGTGAATCACAGACCTTTTCAGGTCCGCTGTCAACGGACCTCAGCTACCCCAATTCCCGCCCGCTGACAACAGCGGAGCTCCCCGGCGGGACCGGCGCTGCCCAGGCCATTGCCAGACGATCTTCCTACTTTTAGTTTTAAACCAGCTCGGTTAATTTACAATTTTGTCCACCCCAACATCCTGTAATCCTGACAGTTTCAATTCAAGCGTGCATAATTGCCGCTGATTGAACGCACAACCCAGTGATATATCAGCAAAAATGGACAATTCGGCAGCTTTTCATTTTACATCTTTTCGGTTACTTGGGCAGAACGTCAGTTGCGAACATTTCACTTTTGAGGAGGTACGTTAATGAAACGCGTTGTTGTTATGGCGCTGGCCGCCATCTTTATGATGACCAGCATGGCTATGGCCGCCGAGACCATCAAAATCGGCTTCAACATCCCCCTGACCGGCGACATCCCGGACGTGGGCCAGTCTTCCAAGAACGCCGCCGAGATGCTCAAGGAAGAAATCAACAGCGCAGGCGGCATCGAAGTCGGCGGCAAGAAGGTCATGGTCGAGTTCGTCTACGAAGACAACGAATCCAAGGCCGAATCCGCCGTCAAGGCAGCCACCAAGCTGATCACCGAGGACGAAGTCCTGGCCATCGTCGGACCCCAGTCCTCCAAGCAGGCCGTGCCCGCTGGCGAAATCGCCAACAACTACGCCACGCCCATGGTCAGCCCCTGGTCCACCAACCCCAACACCACCATGAACCGCCCCTACGTTTTCCGCGGCTGCTTCCTGGACCCCTTCCAGGGCCCCGTGGTCGCCAAGTTCGCCACCGAGGAACTGGGCGCCAAGAAAGCCGCCGTGCTGTACGACATCGCCTCCGACTACCCCAAGGGTCTGGCTGAATTCTTCAAGGCCGCCTTTGAAGAGATCCACGGCCCCGGTTCCGTTGTGGCTTTCGAGTCCTTCACCACCAAGGACGTGGAATTCGGCGCGCAGATGACCAACATCGTCATGTCCGGCGCCGACGTGCTCTTCGTTCCCCAGTACTACAACGAAATCCCGCTGATCGTGAACGCCGCCAATGAGATGGGCTGGAACAAGCCGATCCTGGGTTCCGACTCCTGGGGCTCCGGCGACCTGATGGGCCTGTGCGGCGACGCCTGCAAGGGCTTCTACTTCTCCACCCACTACGCCGCTGCCGGTGCCAAGGGTGCCACCAAGAAGTTCATCGACGCCTACAAAACCAAGTACGGCAAGACCCCTGACGACGTGGCCGCCCTGACCTGGGACGCCACCCGCCTGATGCTGCAGGCCATCCAGAACGCCAAGCTCACCGGCTTCCTGAAGGCCGACCGTGCTGAAGTCATGAAGGCCCTAGGTTCGATCAAGCAGTTCCCCGGCATCACCGGCGACATGACCTTCACCCCCGAAGGCGACCCCAGCAAATGCGCTGTGGTCGTGCAGATCGACGACGCCGGCCAGTTCAGCTTCTTCAAGTCTGTCTGCCCGTAGTCCACGCATCATCCGATGGCGGCCCGCAGGTGCGGGCCGCCATGTTTGACACTGCCGTCGGGCCGGGCCAGCGCCCACCGCCGACCACCCTGGGCCGGGCATAGATTGCCCCCGGCCTGCCCCTTGGGAGCCATGAATGTCGATTACCTTCCTTTTTCAAAACCTGGTCAACGCCCTGCAATGGGGGAGCTTTTACGCCCTCATCGCGCTCGGCTATTCCATGGTCTACAGCATCCTGATGCTGTTCAACTTCGCCCACGGCGACATCTTCATGATCGGGGCCTACATCGGCCTGGGCGTGGCCATGTCGCTGCTGGCCCTGGTGGGCACCGGCGCAGCCGCCATCCTGCCCGGATGGGCCATCCTGGTGCTGACCATCCTGATCTCGATGTTCCTGACGTCCTTTGTGGGCGTGTTCGTCGAGCGGGTCGGCTACCGCCCCTTGCGCAATGCGCCACGGGCCTCGGCGGCCATCACGGGCCTGATGATCGGCATCATCCTGGAAACGGGAATCCTGATCTTCCTGGGTGCCGAACGCCTGAAATTTCCGCAACTCATCGAGTCCACGACCTACAATCTTGGCGGGGTCTTCGTGACCAACAAGAAGATTATGATCGTCCTGGTCTCCATCAGCCTGATGCTTGCGCTGCACCAGTTCGTGAAGCGCACCAAGTACGGCATGGCCATGCGCGCCATGGCCTTCGACTTCGCCGTGGTGCCCCTGATGGGGGTGCCGCTGAACACCATCGCCGCCATGACCTTCGGCATCGGCTCGGCCCTTGCCGCTGCGGCGGGCATCCTGTTCGGCCTGGCCTATCCGGTGCTGGACCCGTACATGGGCGTGACCTTCGGCTGGAAGGCCTTCGTGGCCGCCATCCTCGGCGGCCGGGGGTCCATCATGGGAGCCTGTGTCGCCGGGTTCATGCTCGGGTTTATCGAGGTCATGGTCGTACCGCTGATCATGGTCGTCAACAAACTGTTCGACATGAACATCGGCTCGAACCTGCGTGACCTGATCGCCTACTCCATCATCCTGGTGATCCTCATCTACCGCCCCCACGGCCTGTTCGGTGAATCGTACAGCTCCAAGCTGCGCCTGTAATGGTTTCACCCCTCACGCCACTATTCGAGAAGGTATAGATTATGGAAGACAATATGACCCTCAGCCGGAAAACCAGGCCCATCTGGCGCTTTTTCAGCGGGCTGCCCATGCTGGCCTGGCTGCTGGGCGGACTGGTCGGCGCATTGCTGGAGCAGACCTTCGGCCTGACCCTGGCCAACGCCATGGGCCTGTCCAAGATCCCCGTGCTGTTCGGCATCAACACCACATTCAAGGTCGTGGCCAGCATCATCGACTCCCTGCGCGGCGGCGACGTTTTCCTGGCCTCGGAGTTGTTGGACATCCCCAGTGCCCTGATCTACGTGCTGTGCATCTTCGTCCTGCCCATGGGCCTGTTCTTCAAGGTCGCGGGCAAGGCCTGCAACTCCCTGGTGCGTGCCATGTCGCACATGCCGCTCATCGTCACCGCCACCTTGCACCTAACGATCATGTTCTCGGTGTTCCACATCTGGGCGGGCATGAGCGACTACCGCCTGATCACCCTGAAGCTGATGCTCATCGCCATCCTGATTACGCTCTCCCTGAACATCATCAACGGCTACATGGGTGAATTTTCCTGCTCGCATCCGGGCTTCATGGCTCTGGGCGCGTATGGGGCCTCGCTGTTCTCCGTGGGTCTGTTCGTGGACGACAAGGTCCTAGGCGCACCGGTCTTCGAGTGGGCGCAGGCCTACCTGACCTTCCCCCTGGCCCTGATCTTCGGCGGACTGATAGCGTCGCTCTGGGCGCTGATCATCGCCATCCCGTCCTTCAAGACCCGCGGCGACTACCTGGCCATCATCTCCCTGGCGTTCCTGTTCATCGTCAAGAGTTTCTTCGAGAACGTCCAGGCCATGGGCGGCCCCCGGGGACTGTCCGGCCAGCCGGATTGGGCGACCCTGCCCGTGGTCTTTCTGGTGGTCATCGCAGGCGTCTGGATCATCAACAACTTCGTGACCTCAACCATGGGCAAGGCGCTGAACGCCGTGCGCGACGACGAATCCGCCGCCGAGGCCATGACCGTGGACACCCGCAAGACCAAGATGACGGCCTTCCTGTTCGGGGCATTCTGGGCCGGTGTGGCGGGCGGGCTGTTCGCCCACGTGCTGCGCTACGTGAACCCCGCCATGTTCGGCGTACAGAAACTGGCCGAGGTCCTGGCCATGGTCTACTTCGGTGGCCTGAACTCCGTGACCGGCTCCATCATCGGCGCGGTGAGCATCAGCGTCCTGGGCGAGGCCCTGCGTCCCCTGGGCATCTTCAAGTGGATCTGCATCCCGCTGCTGCTCATCCTGGTGATGATCTACCGCCCCACGGGCCTGTTCGCCTTCAGGGACTTCAACATCCGAAGCATGTTCGGACCCAGGGAGGAGAAGTAGCATGGCACTTCTGGAAGTCATCAACATGGGCCACAACTTCGGCGGCCTGCGTGCAGTCAACGAATACAACCTGACCCTGGAACCGGGACAAATCACCGGACTCATCGGCCCCAACGGCGCGGGCAAGACCACGATCTTCAACCTGATCACAGGCATCTACACGCCCACCGACGGCGACGTGCTGTTCGAGGGCAAGTCCATCCGCGGCAGGCGCACCAGCGAGATCGCAGCGCTGGGCCTGGCGCGAACCTTCCAGGAGATGCGCCTGTGGCGGCACATGACCGTGCTGGAGCACGTCAAGATGGCCCGCTATTCCAAGCTGACCTACGGCCTGCTAGGGGCGCTGTTCGACACGCCCAAGCGCAAGCAGCAGGAAACCGAGGCCACGGACATGGCCATGGACTACCTGAAGATCTTCAACGTAGCCCAGTATGAGAACGACCTGGTGGGCAACCTGCCCTACGGCGCGCAGCGCCGGGTGGAGATGGCCCGGGCCATGGTCACCGAACCCAAGGTCCTGTTCCTGGACGAGCCCACCGTGGGCATGACCCCCGAGGAACTCCAGGGGATCATCAACGTGGTGCAGCTCGTCCACGAACGCTTCAACCTGGCCATCTTCCTGATCGAACACCGGCTCAAATTCGTGCGCGACCTCTGCACACACGTCCAGGCCCTGGTCTTCGGCGAGCTGCTCGTGGAGGGCACCCCCGAAGAGGTCCAGAACAATCCCAAGGTCATCGAGGCCTACCTGGGCGGGGAGGAAGACTAATGCTGAAGGTAGAGAATCTCCACGTCTCCTACGATAATATCCGTGCCCTGCAAGGCATCGACTTCCATATCGAGCAAGGCGAGATCGTGACCATCATCGGGGCCAACGGGGCGGGTAAAACCACCACCCTGCGCGCCATCTCGCAGGTGGCCAACATCACCCAGGGCACCATGACCTTCAAGGGCAAGGACCTGCGGTCCTACCCCCCGGAAAAGGTCGTTTCGGAACTGGGTATCTCGCACGTTCCCGAAGGTCGCCGTCTGTTCGGCAACATGACCGTGCTGGAGAACCTGAAGCTCGGCGCGTACGCCCGCAAGGACCACGCCCAGGTCAAGCTCGACATCGAGCGCGTCTTCGAGATCTTCCCGCGCCTCTTGGAACGCAAGGACCAGAAGGCAATCACCATGTCCGGCGGCGAGCAGCAGATGCTGGCCGTGGGCCGCGCCTTCATCTGCGGACGCGAACTGATGATCCTGGACGAGCCGTCCATGGGCCTCTCACCCCTACTCATGAAGCGTGTCTTCGCGGCCCTGCGCGAGATCAATGACCAGGGCACCACGATCCTGCTGGTGGAACAGAACGCGCGCATGGCCTTGAAGTTCGCCCAGCGGGCCTACCTGCTGGAACACGGCCACGTGCTCAAGGAAGGCCCCACCGAAGAGTTCATGAATGATCCTGAGGTTCAAAAATCCTACTTGGGCGGCTAAGCAAGCGGCTGAAAAGCGCGCGTCTGCGGCGTTGCAATTAAAAACCGCCGAACCCTCACGTACCTCTCGTACGCATCGGGCTCGGCGGTTTTTTTGCGCCTTGCATGTAGTGAGATGGTTATCACCTGACAGTTGGCCACAAAAGTGAAAGTGGTCATGCCGTCCTTGGCTGGGGTACGGTTGGAGTTGCAAAACTTCACCGGAACCTCAACACAGGAGAACGTCAT